>Ga0187849_1001071_pt1 | contig 32174 bp, 27 predicted proteins | sample June2016WEW_4_10_2_FD_132412 | JGI IMG/M metagenome (GOLD analysis project Ga0187849, IMG submission 132412) | Peatland microbial communities from SPRUCE experiment site at the Marcell Experimental Forest, Minnesota, USA - June2016WEW_4_100 | ecosystem: Environmental > Terrestrial > Soil >...
ACGCGCTATTCCGCCATAGTCCGCCATATTCCGGTTTGAGCGGACTTTTCGGCCAAGACTCACTGGAATAGCAGGGGAAAAGTGGCTGCTCTCAATTAAATATAACAAACAACAACTTTCTGCTGTGTGAATAACTCGGTGAATAACTCAGAGCATACACCGTGCCAAATATCTCACAGCATGTTCCATGCCAACTATTGTGTAGCAGTGCATATTGTGTAGCAATGAATACTGTGTAGCACCGCATATTGTATAGCAGAGCATACTGTGTAGCAACGCTACCACCACATAAACGCGGGCTTTTATTGTGTAGCATTGGGCACTGTGTAGCACCGCTATCACTCGTGTAGCATCGCAATACGAATGTGTAGCAGGACACACTTTCAAAACGGAAATCCGCCTGCTGCCGCTTCGCCTCCGTCAACAGCCACGCGCGCCAGCAGACGCGATTTCCCTCACGCACGAGCACGACGTGTACTTCCCAAACACACCCGGTCAGATGCGGCGAGTGGAGCCGGGCCGCTCCGACCTCAACTGACAACAGGCACACCCCTGGCCGGCCCTCTCCATCCCCACCCGCCGCATCAGATGCACCCACCTCCTTGGCGAACCGTTTAGCGGAACCGTTTCCTTACCAGGATTCCCCAGGGCAGGGCAGGGGAGCCAATCGCGTTCTTTTCACAGGTTGTACATGACTCCCTTCAAAACCACCACCAGTAGTGCAGGGAACGGCCAGGTTCCAACAACCCTGGTGGTGAAGGACCTCCTTCCCAGCCGCCCCCCGCAAAATCACACGTCAGCTTCCCCGAGAGCACGCTGGCATGTCAGAATTGAGCCCAGGGGAAGCCCTTCGCTCCGCTCAGCTTCCCCACGCGCTACGCGCTCCCCATCCACCCCTGGTCACCCGGAATCCAACAAGCGACACAGGCACGACCGCCAAAACTCCGCAGTGCAAAGCAGCTTCACGGTAAAGCTACCCCGAGCAAACAAATCGCCCCGGCGCAACTGGCATCGTTTACCCGGCGCTGTGTGCGCACGACGATAACCCCGAATGACGCGACGCACCTTTACGGCTTGCACGCCGTCCAACTCGATGACCTCACGCTTTCCAAGTGGCACATTGTCACGACCTACCACGCCCCAGTAACGACCTGGCTTGCCGTCAAACTCGACGTCAACCGGCTTGGCAGCGTAACGCTTCGAGCCGTAAGCAAGCGCGCCCTTCATCGTCCGCAAGACCTCAACAGCCGTCCCCGCCAAAAAGTGTTTCAAGTCACCAGACCGAACCACCGAGAACCAATTGCGGGCCACCCAGCCCCGAATGGTATCCGCTCCGTGAACTGGCCCATGGTCTTCAAGACCCGCAAAACCGTCATAAAAACGCCATCCGCCAGGGTTGGCAACCTCGGTCCTCTCAATAGGCAACTCCACACGCTCACCGCTCGGAACCCAAGCCGTCTCTCGCCACAGTTCCTCACCAGGCTCAAGGCCTGGCAACTCCACCCGCTCAAGACTCGAGCACTCCCGCCGCCCAGGAATAAACGGGAAACTCCACGGCACGCCCCACAAGAACAAATGAAAATGCGGAGCAACCTGCCCAACATGCCTCCCGGACTTGCGCCGCTTGAACTCCAGCTTCCACATGACAGAGGCCCCAGGCCAACGCCGCATAATCCGCTGACAGAAAGTATCAAGGTGTCCCTTGAACTCAGGCGCATACATCGGAAAATGGTCAGGATACGTCAGCGTCGCAAACCACGGCACCCGAGACGCATCCACCTTCCCAAGAGCCTCCATGAACCGCCCACGCGAACCCGCTGTGAATGTCTTCACCGCCTGGCGCTTCGGCACCTCTCTCTTACGACTGACCGCCCGGCCCCCCTCGCTCAAACGGACCTCAACAAGACTCGCACCCCGCCATACCACCAGCTCGCCGACTCCCATCGTTTCAGACACGCTCGCACGGGCTGATTTCACTCCGTTCTCTTGGTGCGAGGAAATATGACTCTTAGACAAGCCATCCTCAGCCCCGGCCACCGGGCCACCGCTCCGCGCCGGCCCGGTGGACCGAGGCAGCGCAGGGCAGGGGACACCGACCATCCCAACTCCACCAGGCAACCCAATGCCAAGTTGAGCCGGCGCTGGCGCTGCCAACACTCCACATCCCCCGCCCGCTGGCACTGCCACCACGTCACACCCTGTCACACTCTTGATGTCGCCTTCTTTCCGCCCAGGGTCCTCCTGCACGCGCTCTTGCCGCCGCCGCTCAAACTCCGCCTGACCAACCGGACCGCGCGGGCCATAGCACTTCCGCCCGGCGCTCAAGTCAAGGTAGTAAACACCGCCCCTCATGAACCTACCCCCTCATCAGCCCCGCCTGAAATCACCCGCAACTGAGGTTCTGCAGCCCCAGGCACCGACGCCACCGGCCCCGCCAACTTCGATAGATACCCCGCGATGCAGTCCAGCTTTTCACGGATGGACTGCAATTGCAGGGCCTCAAGATGCGCTTTCGTGTCCTGCTTCGCCCACCGTTCTTGCACCGTCCGCAGCAGTTCCTTCGCCTTCCACTCAATCAGGGGACCGTCCACCTTCAACGCATCGTCGCAAGAACGCCGCTTCAGAACCTCGGCCAGCCGGGAGTTGATGACGAACCGGGCAAAGTCGCTCGCCTCGCCGAGGCTCCGATTCTCCGCGACCCGCTCAGACAGGGAATCTAGCGTCTGGTTCGTCCAGGACCAGAGAACGTGAAATTGAACTTCGTCGTCGCTTCTCACCGATAATCCACACGTGGGCGGATTATCAATGAGCCGGTGGGGGACCGCGCCGTCCCTCCGGCATGCCGGGGAGTCTAACCCCGCTGCGAGCACAGCCTCGCAAGAACGTCTCGAAACGTCAACACTTTTTCGCACGCCCCGACTCTACTCCAATTGAATATAACAAACATTGTGCGAAATAGTATCGTGAGGATGACCCATGGCGATCCAACCGGCTTCGACCGCGACGACGGGTCAGTTGATGGGCGGTTTGGTCCGAAACCTGATAATCCCTCTCGTCACAGCCGGTTGGTCCATGGGCGATCACGGCGGGCAGCGTGAATGACGGCGAAGACATGGACGGTCTGCGCCTCCACGTAATAAACGGACACTCAAGTCTTGAGGTTGGCCAGGATCTGAGATTTCGCTTCCGCCCAGGGAACGAAAGCGGACGGGTTGCGGTCACACTGATCGAGTCGGGATTCAATAAGACGCTTTTCTTCATCCGTCAACTCACCCGCGTCAAGCCAGCCGTCGCCGGTGAGTTCGTCGAGCTTGGTTTGGATTTCCGCGCGGTCTTCCGCGCTCAGCTTGGGCAGTTCTGCGAGAATATGCGCTTTGCTCATGAGCAAAATCTACCGGCCAACGGCGATGCCGGCAAGCAGGAGCCACAGCGAGAATTCCGGTGAACGAGAGGGCCGGTCGTTGGCGCGACTTGGGCTTGAAGTCGAGGGAGCAACTGATTTCGTTCGACTCAGGCGAATCCTGGCGCTGGTACTGGGCGTTCAAAGGGCAACCCGGAGGTTGCAAGACAGCGGCCGGAAGTCGCCCAGGGCAAAGAGGGCGACCTCCGGGCAGCCAACAGGAAGTTGAGTTCACCCTGGCAGGGGTGACAGAAAGATACCATGGCCAGCACATTCTATAGTCTTCATTGTCATATCTGTCTAGCTTGTCTGTCACCCCTGCGGGGTGAACTGAGGTTTTTGTTGCCTGCCCGGAGGTCGCCCCCGTTGCCCCTGGCGACCTCCGGCCACTCTCTGGCAAGCCTCCGGCTGTTCCCGGAGGACCGTCCAAACTCGACCCGGCGCTGTAAGCGCCGGCCATTCTCAGGATGTGCCTCGGAGACACAGCCCGGCATCGGACCTTCCGCGAGTATCGAGGTCAAACCCGGCGTCGGCCCCCAAGAGTGACAAAGAATCCGCATGAGGTGCAGCTTTCAAGCCGGGCACTCTCAGAGTTGCTGGAAAGAGTCCCCCGCTCGGTCTGGGGTCCCCTGCCCTGCCTGGCCGTTCGGTCCCGAGTCCCCTGCCCTGTCCAAATGAAGGAAGAACGCTACGCTTGACACCGCGCAAAGGGTCCCCTGCCCTATTCAAGCCGCCGGATTCAGAACACTGCAACGTCCCGGTCGCTCAAGGCGGCGTTGGTTTCGAGGGCGGCTGATTCTTCACAAGTCCACGAATAAGGGCATCTGGCAGCCGCAGACAACAAGCGCCACAGGGAGCGTTGGGTTCCGCGCGTGTGCCCTTTTTGATGAAAGAACGTATGACAAACTCTAATGAATGCATAATTCGGTCGGTGGATGGAGTGTATTGGATGCGGAGCAATGACCCGAGTGGCCGGGTGCGTTGGTCGGACATGGGCAGGCTGGAAGATGCCCTGCCTGGCTCGGTGCAGTTTTTCTGTGAGACTCGGAGGATTGCGTTTCACGATTTGGGCGCGGGGGTGAAGGGGCCTGGTCGGCAGTTACCTAAGACTCCCCTGCCCTGCTCTGTTACCTAAGAGGCTCGCCCAGTCTTGGCGCGTCGAGTGTGAAGCAGCTATCGTGCCAAGTATTATGTGGCACGATACATGCTCTTTAGCAATAATCATGCCTGCTATAGACTGGAACGATAACTGCTGAGAAGCAACGACTGTGCCATTCTCCACTCCTCGCGAAGCGTTCACCGCCTGCTCGGCGTAAGGCATCACGCCGACTTTTCCCGAGGACAAAGCGCCGCGAACGGCGGGGATGGAAGTTGCCGAACCGCGCCTGCTCGCCGCAGCGAACTGAGCCGAGAGAAGTTTGTTTACAAATATCAGTTTATGAGCAGCATGGCGGCATGAATCTTGTGGTGCTCAGTAAAATTCATCAGATTATGTGCTTCTTGCAAACCGGTCAGTTCTTCACGCGCGTCTTGGCTCTCTTTGTCATCGCGTTTTGTGCGGGCTGCGGAGATTCGGTCGTTGGCGTGTATCAGTACAAATGGCAGGGGCGGGTAGAGAACAGCAAAACTTTTGATTTGCGTTCCAACGGCACTTGTCTCTACACATCTCATGTAGATGATGGGCTCGATTGGCAGATTAACGGCGAAGGCCCGACGATTATGAGGTACAACAACCAATCGGTAAAAGAGGCATGGGAATCCGATGGGAATGGCGTGAAAATTAAAAATCCCGACGGGTCTTATTTCAGATTCACAAGGGAGGGTAAAGACTTGATTGCGCCACAAGGCTACCGTTACATAAAAATTCGTTGACGAACGCCATCCCGAAAGTTCTGAATGACCGATTGTTTGCAGCAGCGTTATTTGGCGCAATTACAGCGGAAAGCCGAATAAATGCTGTGGCGGGTCTGGCTGGACTTCGCCGTGCTCAAGGTCGTCGGGGCCTGGCTGATGTCGAGGCGCGGCGAGGGGAAGCGCCGCATGCATACACCGGGCTGGCTTGGACCTGGGCGTGCTCGAGCTCGTCGCCGCCTGAGTCCCATGCCCTGTTCGGAAAGAAGGCGATTAATCAGTGTGACAATGGGCGTCGCGAAGCGTTCACCGCCTGCCCGGCGTAAGGGCTAATGGCTCCCCGGTCCGACAGAGCTCAGCCGAAATCTGTTCATTTCCGGGTGGCCGGTCGGCTTGGTTGCAAGAATTCCAGGGCGGCATTCTGCGTGTGTGCTACCTGGGCGAGGTCGTTTTGCCGCGGTTGCGGGCGTTCTGTCAGGAGAGGGGAATTCCGCTGATTGAACGCAAGGCGGGGCAACCGTAAAATGCGAAGCGTTTTACGGTTGCCTGAACAGCCTTGCGTTCCTTCCGCGCGAAGCGTTATCGCCTGTCCGGCGTGAGGGCTAAAAGCTGGCTGGAATGAGAGCGCCCTGCGTCGTCGGAACGGCGAAGCCTGGTCAGTCGGGCGAGCTTGCAAGGTGGCCACTCTCTCAAAGCTTTTGCTCTGGCTGGCCGTTCGGTGGCGAGTCCCCTGCCCTGCCTCGGCGTTCGGTCCTGAGTCGCTTGGTGCCCTTAAGTGAAAGGACAGTCCGCACTCGTAACCCACCAGTGTGTTTTTGCGGGTGATGGGTCCCCGACGAGGGCGCGGTGGAGAATCTTGGCGTATTCTTGGCGCCTGGGTTTCCTCAGTTGCCAGGTTGGATGCCACAGGTTGCAGTTGTTGCGAATACGCCATTTGGCGTTTGACGGGGAAGCGGCTCGGACGTCGGCGACTGCCTGTCCGTGCTCGTCTTCGAGAATCCAGTAAGTACTCACGGCACGTCAAAGCTAGGCGCGAGCCTTACTAAACGTCCAGTAAGTTATTCACCGGGTTATGAACATCGTGCCGTTTTTGTTTGTTATATTCGTCGGTCGGGTTTGGGCACGGGGCGGCGCGGGGTTACGCATCGTAACTTCGGGTGGGGGTTTTGGGGTTGACGGCAAACAATGGGCCTCGCGAAGCGCTCACCGCCTGCCCGGCGTAAGGGCTAATGGCTTCCCGGTCCGACAGAGGCCAGCCGAAATCTGTTCATTTCCGGGTGGCCTTCCATCCTCTCTCGGTGCCTCGGGCAGGGATGGCCCTGGGCCTGTGATTTAATCCGGGGCGCGGGACGGGGCTCCGGGGCGTGGGTTCCCTGCCCTGCCTGGCCGGTGGGTCTGGAGTCCCATGGCCTGGGTGACAGAAAAGTCAAGTTGTTCGATGTAAATCACTTCCTTGAGTTTTGCGGTTGACTGCGAACATTGTGCGAGCTCGACCGATGTCTTGCCAAGGGTGGCGGCCCCGGAGCGATCCGAAAATCCCTTTCGTCACAGCCGCTTGGTCCATTGGCGATCATGGCGGGCAGCGTGAATGACGGCAAAGACATGGACTGTGTGCCCCTCCACGTAATAACAGATTCGATAAGGGAACCGGGGCGGATATAGCCAGCGGACGCCCTTGCGCCGAAAGCGAACCCGAAAGATCAAAGCCTTCCGGCCGAGACTGTCGATGGCGGCGTTGACCTCCTGCGCGAATTCAGTTCCCAGTCCGTTGCGCTGGCGCTCGTACCAGTGCGCCGCCTCGGTGACATCAGCAATGGCGTCCGGCAGAATATCCAGGCTGAACCTCATTTCTTGAGGTTGGCCTGGATCCGACATTTGGCTTCCGCCCAGGGAACGAAAGCAGACGGGTTGCGGTCACACTGGTCGAGTCGCGATTCAATAAGACGCTTTTCTTCATCCGTCAACTCACCCGCGTCAAGCCAGCCGCCGCCGGCGAGTTCGTCGAGCTTGATTTGGATTTCCGCGCGGTCTTCCGCGCTCAGTTTGGGCAGTTCCGCAAGAATATCCGCTTTGCTCATGAGCAGAATCTACCAGGCAGGGGGCGCGTCGGCAAACATGAACGCCCCTTGCCTCACCCGGGTGCGCTTGAGGAGACGGGCTCGACTATTCCCTACCCCGTCTCTCGTATTCGTTCCAATTGCTGGTCCAGGCGCTTGGCTGAGATGGGGAATGCCGTGCCCAACTCCTGGGCGAACAAAGAGACTTTGAATTCCTCGAGCATCCAGCGGAAATCGTCGACGCACTGGCGGAGGGCCTGGGATTTCGGCGGGGCGGCTTGGAGCTGATGCAGGGCTTGCAGGTAGGGGGCAGCCTGTTGGGCGCGCTGCCGGTCTTTGAGCGAGTTGAGGGCGGCGCGCTCGGCACGAGTGAGCAGGGCCTTGAGATAACGGGGAAGCTGGGGGAGCCGCTCGAAAGGGATTGTCTCCAGAAAACCCCGGGGCAGGAGCGCCGCCAATTCGCTCACCACCGGGTCGGATTGGAGAGCCGAGACGGGTTGGACGCCGAATTGTTTGAGGCCGGCCAGCGTGTGTGGACGGGCGGGGGCGGGCGCGGGTTTGCGGCGGCGCAGGATTTCCTGGCGCAGTTTGAGGATCGGCTCCAGGCGCGCAATCAGTTCGGAGGCCAGGCCCGGCAAGCGGCCCTTGGCCTGCTCGAGGGCGGCGCGGAAGCCGGACTCGGTCAGGGCAGGCGGGAGCGCAGCCGGCAGGATGTGGCGTTTCAGATTGGCGAAGGCGGCGGTTTGGAGTTCCTCGGCGGAACGGAGGTCCGCAAAGAGCGGCTCGAGACGGGCAAGGGCGCGGAGGTCTTTCTGGAGCCAAGCGAGGTCTTTTTGCAGGGCCAACTCAATGAGCCGTTGGAGGCCGCCGATGCTGGCCTGGCGGGCCGGGTCCGGGCTGTGGAAAAGCCGCAGATTCACCTGCCCATCCTCGACGTGCAGGCCGGGCCAGGCGTGAAGGGGCGCGGCGCCGCTTTCATCGACCGTCAGCCGCTCGGGCAGGTCGCCGAAGTTCCAGCCCGTCAATCCGAAACGCTCCCATTGCCGGGCCAAGCGGAGCCAGGCGGGCGGGTCGGCGGGCGGCTCGGGTTTGGCGGTTTCCAACGCCCGGCGGAGTTGGAGCAGGTCGCGGCCGGCCAGGAGGGGCTGGAGGCCGTGGCGGAGGACCTCGAGGCGCGGGCGGAGATGGGGCGGCAGGGCCTGGGCCGGCCAGGAGGCGACGGGGACCTCGACGCCATAGCGGCGGTGAATGAACTTGGAGAGGTCGTGCAGGAGCGAATGCCCCCCGGGGCGGAGGTCGCGGGCAATCTCGGCCACCTTTGACGGGAAGGGCATTAACTGGCGGCGGAGGCCCTTGGGCAGGGCGCGGAGCAGTTCGCCGACTTGCGCCTCGCGCAAACCGGGCACGGCCCATTCCACGCTGGCCGGGGAAACTGTCTGCGCCAGGGCCGGGTCGAGCTTGAGTGTCACCCCGTCCTGCTCTTCGCCGGGGGAATAAGAATAACTGACAGAGACAGACTTGCCGCCCAGGGGCACGGAATCCGGAAAGGCCAGGGCGTCATAGCTCAAATCCAGCCCGCCAGAGAGGTCGGCTTCAGACACGCACAAGAACTTCGGGTCCTGCTGGCCGCGCAACAGCCGGTTCAGCTCGTGCCACGACGAGACGTTCTCGATGCGTTTGACATAGAAGTCGAAGAGCGCCTGGTTCAAGTCGGCCAGATCGTGGCGGCGCAGGCGCGTCTGCCAGGTTTCGATCTTCTGGCGGACCCGGCGATTGTGCTCGAGGAAGGGGTAGTTTTTTGGGGGGGATTCCGGAGGGGCGCCGGGGTCTGCGGGCGGATGGCGCGGGGTTCCCTCTGCGACGAGAGCGGGGCGATTAGGATTAGGATTAGGATTAGGATTAGAGATTAGGTCGGGAGGGGTGGCCTCTTCGAGGAGAGCGGAGCCGCCGGCAGGGATGCCTGCGCCACGGCAGTGGTCGAGCGGGGCTCCCTCTTCGACGAGAGCGGAGCGGATGAAGATTTGAGTGGCTTCCTTGGGGTTGATGTTCCCGTAAGCCACCCTGCGTTTATGGACTTCCAGCCCGTAGAGGGTGGAGCGCTCCTCGGCCAGGACGCGGCCGGCGCCCGGGCTCCAGTGCGGGTTGTGAAAGGTTAGCCGGCAGAGGTGGGGAGCCAGTTCCACGATCCATATCGGGTCAATGCCCGCCACGGTCCGGGCAAAGAGCTGCGAGGTCTCGATGATTTCGCCCGCCACGATCCACTCGGGCTGGGAACCTGCCGATTCGCCCAGTGGCAGCTTCCTGGGGTGCGGACCTTTGGTCCTGGGGGGTTGCGTCCGGGCTTTGGCGCGCTCGTAGAGGGCCGAGCCGGGGAAGAGGGCCATTTGGCGGTTGCCGGCGCCTTTGAAGATATTGCCCTCGGTGCGGGTGGCAACGTGGCCAAGCAGACCGGCGAGGATGGAGCGGTGGATGGCGTCGTAAGCGGCGTTGCTGTCGTTCAAGCGGAGCGTTCCCACGGCCTCGAGGGCCTCGAGAGCTTCGTGCAGTTGTGCGTGAAGGTCCTGCCATTCGCGCATGCGCAGATAGGAGAGGAAGTTGGCCTTGCAAAACTTGCGGCGCTGGCTCTGGGTGCGGAGGGTTTCCCACTGGTCGTGGAAGGCATTCCAGAGATTGAGGAGGGACAGGAAGTCGGAGCGAGGGTCGGCGAAGCGCCTGTGGGCGGCGGCGGCGGCATCCTTTTGGTCGAGCGGCCGCTCGCGCGGGTCCTGGATGCTGAGCCCGGCGGCGATGATGAGCAGCTCGCGTGTGGCGTGCTCGCGCTGGGATTGGAGCAGCATGCGGCCCAGGGTTGGGTCAATGGGCAGACGGGCGAGGTCGCGTCCCAGGGGCGTGAGTTGGCGGGCTTCGTCCACCGCCCCCAATTCCTGGAGCAAGGCATAGCCGCCTTGAATGGCGGCGGGGGCGGGCGGATTGATGAAGGGGAAGGTTTCGATTTCGCCGAGCCGGAAGGCCATCATGCGCAGGATGACTTCGGCCAGATTGGCGCGCTGGATTTCGGGCTGGGTGTAAAGCGGACGCGCGGCGAAATCGGCCTCCGAGTAGAGGCGGATGCAGACGCCGTTGCGGACGCGCCCGCTGCGTCCCTTGCGCTGGTTGGCGCTGCTTTGGGAAATCGGCTCGATGGGCAGGCGCTTGGTGCGGGTGCGGGCATTGTAGCGGCTGAGACGCGCCAGGCCAGAATCGATGACGCAGCGGATGCCCGGAATGGTGAGCGAGGTCTCGGCGATGTTCGTGGCGACCACGATCTTGGGGCGGGAGGCAGGGGCAAAGACCCTTTGCTGCTCGCCCGAGCTGAGCCGGCCGAAGAGCGGGATAATCTCCGCCCGTTCTTCCAAGCGGGCCTTGAGTTGGTCGGTGGTCTCGCGGATGTCGCGCTCCCCCGGCATGAAGATGAGGATGTCGCCCCGGTCGGGCCCGGCGAGCGCCTGCTCGGCGGCGGCAAGAGCGGCGTCAATATAGGTGAACTCGCCGCTCTCTTCCGCGGCGCCCTCGAAGGGCGCATAAACCGTTTCCACCGGGTAGAGCCGGCCCGAGACCTCGATGACGGGCGCGTTGTCGAAGGCCTCAGAGAAAGCCGCGGTGTCGATGGTGGCGGAGGTAATGATGAGCTTGAGACCGGGGCGCTTGACGAGCAGGCCCTTGAGGTAACCGAGCAGGAAATCGATGTTGAGGCTGCGCTCGTGGGCCTCATCGAGGATGAGAGCGTTGTATTCCGAAAGCAGCGGATCGCCCTGGGTCTCGGCCAGGAGAATGCCGTCGGTCATCAGCTTGACGCAAGTCTCCGGGCCGCAGCGGTCGTCGAAACGGATCTTGCAGCCGACTTCACGGCCCCAGGCGACGTTGAGTTCCTCGGCAATGCGGCGCGAAATCGAGAGCGCCGCCACTCGGCGCGGCTGGGTGCAACCGATCTTGGCCTCGATGCCCAGACCCGCCTCGAGGCACATCTTGGGAAGCTGCGTGGTCTTGCCCGAGCCAGTCTCCCCGGCAACGATCACGACCTGGCGGCCGCGGATCGCGGCCAGGATGTCATCTTTCCTGGCGGTAATGGGCAACTGGGGCGGGTAACTGACGGCAGGCATACGCCGACGGCGTTGTTCCCGCAAAGCAACCGAGGCCCGCGCCTGCCCCAGCAGCCGCTCCAGCACAGCGTCGTGCGCGTCGGGATGAAGGTGGTCGCGCATGAGCCGGACGAGCCTCGAGCCCAGCCGCACCCAATCCGACAGCATCGCCTGCGGCAGCAGGGTCCTGATTTCATCAATGCGAGGGTCGGTCATGCCTTTTAACACAGAAAACAGTGCTATGACTACAGTAGCCATCTTGCCGGAACCGTCAATTCAAGACCGGGTGATCCAAATCCTCGGCTAAGAATTCTTGTGAAACCACGGAATACTCTGGGAACCCTCCGGGTTGAGCAGGCCGGCAGGTGCGCAAAACAGGATCGGCAGCATCGGTTTCGAAAGAAACACAATGCTGCGCGGATGAATAAAACTGAGCAAGGGGTCCACCCCCAACCAGGCCCGAAGCCCCGAGGACTGGCGGCGGCTTCGGAAACAAGCGCAGTACCGTGAAGATGATTCCACACTTTACCCACCGGGAGGCTGTGCTAATTTGAGGGCGTGAAAATCACGCTGCCAGAGGCGTTGGAAGCCCTCGTCAAGGAAAAGGTGCGGAGCGGACGTTACGCGGACGAGAATGATGTGATGCGCGACGCGTTGCGCGCGCTCGAATGGCGCGACGACTGCGACTCACCCGCGCTGGAGGCGGCATTGCTGGAAGGGGTGCGCAGTCCGCATGGACCGTACGGCAAGCCCACACTCGATCACATTCGCAGGGCGGCACGCCGCAAATGAGTTGACCCGTTTACGGCACGACGACGCGCAAATACTGCTGCTGTAGGGCGGGGTTGTACCCGTTGGTGTAACTGAACACTCCGAACCGACCGAACTGGTTGGTTACGACGGGTGTCCAGAGCGCGAAAGCAGCGCCGAGGTTCGTGGCCGAGTACAAGATGAAAGTCGCACCGGGGCCGCCTCCAATCCCGTTACCAGCGAGGGTATCGCCTTTGATAACAGGCAGGCAAAGTTTCAACCCGTCTGAAAGCCCGTTGGCCGCCAGGCCGTAGGTGCCGATGCCGCCCGAAGAATAGCTGGAGACCCGAGCGGCGAACGTGCCGCAATTGGTTGCGGTGTAGTCGATCACGGCATCCGTGCCGGCTGCGGCCGTTTTGAGCAATGCACCGTTCGGCCCATACAGGTTGAGGTCGCCGTCGAAACCGGTCGTGCCCAGCCTCAGCACAATGTTGTCTCCTGTGTTGGCGGCAAACGTGTAGGAATTCGTGGTGTTCGCCAGAAGCGTTCCAGCCTGACTCGCGCCATTGTTGAGGGCGGTCTGCGCGCCGGCCTTGCCAACACCCAGCGCTGCAGTAAACAATATGACGAGTATCGTAGAATTCTGATTCCTGTTCATGTAACTTTCCCTTCTGCTGTCTCGCGGGTTTGCAAATGGATCTCACTCCCCCGCTCGATGCTCACAACCTCGCTCCATTGGCCGACGCGGTCGTCGGCTTGGATGCAACTGACTTTGCCTTGGCGGTTGCGTCCGACGAACCATCTGTCGCGAGTTGCATCATAAGCGTGAGCAATTTACATAATTAAAGCAACCCTAAACCACAGCGCAAACCGGGTCAACTTTTTTCGCGAAGTGAGTTACTCCAACCGCCTTCGGAACATCCAATCTGCCGCCGTCAAGGTCAGCAGGGCGATGACGAGCAGGGGCCAGAGGCTCTGCCAGAGGATGGCGAGGCCGATGTCCTTGATGAAGACGCCTTTGACGATGACGATGAAATGCCGAAGGGGATTGAACCAATCGAGGTACTGGAGCCAGGAGGGCATGTTTTCGACCGGCGAGGGGAACCCGGACAAAAGGATGGCGGGCATCATGAAGCTGAACACGCCCAGAAAGGCCTGTTGCTGGGTCGCGCAGATGGAGGAAATGAACAGCCCGAAACCGACCAGGGCCAGGATGTAGAAAACCATGCTGCCATAGAGCAAGAGGAGCGAGCCCTGGAAGGGGATTCGATAGACGAATACCCCGGCCGAGAGAACGAGGGTGGCCTGGAACATCGCCACCAGGAGGGCGGGAACGGCTTTGCCGACCATGATCATGCCGGGCGTCAAGGGGGAGACCAGGAGCTGGTCGAACGTGCCTTGTTCCTTCTCGCGCGCGACGGAGAGTGAGCTGACGATCATGGTGCCGACGGTCGTGATGATCGCCACCAGGCAAGGGATGATATGCCGGATGTAATCGAGGTTGGGATTGAACCAGTGGCGCACGAGGATCTTGGACGTGGACACGCGCCCCTGGGCGGCCCGGCGGTCATCGAGGTAGCCTTGCAGTATCTGCCGCACGTAGCCCAGGGCGATCTGGGCGCAGTTGGACCGGCGCCCGTCCAGGACGGCCTGGAGGGCCACGGGCCGGCCAGCGGTGACATTGCGTGAAAAGTCCGCCGGGAACCGGAGCACCAGCAGGGCCACCTGCCCGTCGATGGCCCGGCCCAGCTCAGCCTGGCTGCGCAGCGTCAGGAGGCGCGTGAAGGCCTGGGCCTGGGACAGACGCTGGATGAGCTCGAAGGATTCCGCGCCGGCATCCTCGTTCAACACGGCCAGGGTGTTGTTCTTCACCTCGAGGGTCGAGGCAAAGGGAAAGATGGCCAATTGCAAGAGCACCGGGACGATCAAGAGCATCCGCCCCTGGCGGTCCCGCAAGAGGGCCTGCAATTCTTTGATGATGAGGGTGGCGATGCGATGGAGCATGGTCAAGCGGGGCTCATTCGAGTCGTTTCCTGGTTTTCAGGGCGGTCATGCCAATGAAGAATGCCGAGGCGGCCGCCAGGAAGAGCATGCTCTTGAGCAACACGACCCAGACATTGCCGGCCTGGAAGAGGGTTTGCATGGCGGTGACGAAATAGCGGGCGGGGACCAGGTAGGTGACGGCCCGGATGACAGGGGGCATGCTTCGGATTTCATAGATGAAGCCCGAGAGGATGACGGCCGGGAGGAAAGCGGCGTTCAGGGCGGCTTGGGCGGCGTTGAACTGGTTGCGGGTGACCGTCGAGAGGAGCAATCCCAGGCCAAGGGCGCTGCCCAGAAAGAGCGAGCCGACCAACCACAACACCAGGGCCGTGCCGCGAAAAGGCACACCCAACCCAAAGACCGACACACCGACGCAGATGAATAACGAAATGATGCCCAAGGCATAGTAAGGCAGGAGCTTGCTGAGCAACAGTTCGGCCCGGGTGACCGGCGAGGCCAGGAGCGCCTCCATGGTGCCACGCTCCCATTCCCGCGCCACGACCAACGAGGTCAACAACGCGCCAATCACAGTCATGATGACGGTAATCGAGCCGGGGATGAGGTAGTTCCTGCTTTCGGCCGACGGGTTGAACCAGAAGCGCGGTTCGAGGGTGACCGTGGGGGCCGGAGCCGGGCCGTTGCCGGGCGAGAGGTCTGCCCCGCCCTCGAGGGCCGCCCCGCGCTGGGCGGCGCGCTCCTCCAGCCAGCCCTCCCAGGCCATGCGGATATAGTTTTCCACAAAGTTGGCCGTGTTCGGTTCGGCCCCATCCGTCACGATCAGCAGCGGGACGGTGTCGTCCGGCTGCCTGAGCTTTTGAGAAAAATCAGGCGGGACAATGACAAAGCCGCGCACCCGGCCCCGCACCAGGGCGCGGGCCAATTCGGCCCGGCTGCGGGCGGTCTGCACGCGCAAGTAAGGGGAGCCGAAGAGGCTGGCGGCGAAAAGCCGGGCCTCCGGGCTGCTGTCCTCGAGGACCAGGCCGACCCGCAGGCCAGGGGTGTCCAGGCTGATGCCGTAGCCGAAGATCAAGAGCATGACCACGGGCAGGACGAAGGCGATGATGTTGCTGCTCGGGTCACGGAGGATCTGGAGCGTCTCTTTCTTGCACAGCGCCCTGAGCCGGCGCGCGAACCCTCGAATGCTCATGCGCCGTGCCTCCTGACCAACGCGATGAAGGCGTCTTCCATGGAGGGGTCCGGATTGTCGGGGCCGGCGGCCAGTTCTTTGAGCTGGTCGGGGGTGCCGGCGGCGATAATTTGGCCTCGAAACACCAGGGCTATCCGGTCGCAGTATTCCGCTTCGTCCATGAAATGGGTAGTGACCATGATCGTGACCCCCTTTTCGACCAGCCCGTTGATATGGGTCCAGAATTCGCGGCGGGTGACGGGGTCGACACCGGAGGTTGGCTCATCGAGAAAGAGGATGTCCGGTTCGTGCATGACGGCGCAGGCCAGGGCGAGCCGTTGTTTGAATCCCAGCGGGAGGGTGTCGGGGGTGCTTTGGAGGAAGGGCCCCAGCTTGAAGACCTCGATCATGGCGGCCACGACCTGCTCTTGACGAGCGCCGCGCAGGCCGTAAACCCCTGAAAAGAAGTTCAGGTTCTGGGCCACGGTCAGACCGGTGTAGAGGGAGAACTTCTGGGCCATGTAGCCGAGGCGCTGGCGGGCCCTGCTGGGGCTTCGTTTCAAATCGATGCCGGCGACATGCGCCGTGCCGGAGGTCGGCGTCAACAGCCCGCACATCATCCGAAAGGTCGTGGACTTGCCGGCGCCGTTGGGGCCGAGCAGGCCGAAGATTTCACCGCGCCGCACGGCGAAGCTGATCCGGTCTGTGGCGGTGAAGCCTCCAAATCGTTTGGTCAACTCGACGGCCTCGACTGCGGGCCGATCATCGCCGGAGATGGGATGCATCCGCTGCGCCAGGGCTGAGTCGCCGCCGGGTCCGCCGCCCAGCACATCGATGAAGGCGTCCTCGAACCGAGGCTGGACCGGGACCAGTTTCGCAGTGTCGCCGGCCTCGAGTTGGGGGAGCTCGGGCGGCGGGCTCTTTGGGCGGAGGACCAGCCGGAGGCTGTGGCCCTGGATGACGCCATCGAGCACTTCGGGGCGGCGCAAGGCCCGGGCCAGGAGTTGGCGGCGGCTGCCTTGGAGGCCGCGCACCTGGACACAGCGGCCACGCACGCGGTCCGTCAAGTCGGCAGGTCTGCCGGCGAACAGCAGCCGGCCCTCGTTGAGCAGCAACACCTCCCGGCACAACTCGGCCTCGTCCAGATAGGCGGTGCTCCAGACCACGGTCATCCCCTGCCCTGCCAACTCATGGACCATCCTCCACAATTCCCGGCGCGACATCGGGTCCACTCCCACTCCGGGCTCGTCCAGCAGCAGCAGCCGGGGCCGTCCGAGCAGCGCGCAAGCCAGGCCCAGTTTCTGTTTCATGCCGCCCGAGAGTTTGCCCGCCAGCCGCCCCGCGAAGCGGTCGAGATCGGCGAAGACCAACAGCCGCTTGAAGGCCGCCTCGCGTTCCGGCCCAACTACGCCCCGGAGGTCTGCGTGCAGTTCCAAGTTTTCCTGCACCGAAAGGTCTTCATAGAGCCCGAACTTCTGAGGCATGTAACCGATGAACTGGCGCAATTGGGCGGCGTGGCCAACGGGGTCCAGTCCGTTGACTTCGATGCTGCCCGCCGACGAGGCCAGCAGCCCGGCCATTAACCGGATGAGCGTGGTCTTGCCCGCCCCATCGGGCCCCACCAGGCCCGTAATCATCCCCGCCCGCACGGGCGCGAGAATATCCGTCAACGCCGGTCGCCCCGCCCCCGGGAATACTTTCCGCACATTCTTCAGATGGACGACGGTTTCGGCCATGTTCAGTGTCTGACCTCGGATTTCGGACCTCGGCCTTCGGATTTCGGATTTCGGATTTCGGATTTCGGATTTCGAACCCCTTCCGCCTCCGCTTTGACCGTCACTGGCATACCCTGGCGCAATCCCTCGTCGGAGTTGGCCACGACCACGCGGAGGCGATAAACCAGGGAGGTCCGCAGCTCGGGGGTTTCGACGCTTTTGGGCGTGAACTCGGCCCGGGGCGAGATGTAGCCGATCTGCCCAAAGTACGGTTGGTCGGGACGGGAATCGGTATAGACCTGGACTTTCATGCCGGGATGGATGCGGCCGAGACTGGGCTCCGCAATGTAGGCACGGACCCACACCGGGTGGGTCAGCGAGACAGTGAGCACGGTAGCGCCGGCCTGGACGATCGCGCCGGGTTCCTGCGCGCGCGTGATGACCACACCGTCGGAGGGCGCCATAAGGACCGTGTCTGCCAGCCGCAGCTCGGCGCTGGCCAGCGCCGCTTCGGCCCGCATGAGGTCAGCCCTGGCCTGGGCAATCTCCTCGGCGCGAAACCCCGCCTCGAGCAAGGCCAGTTGTTCGCGCGCCGATTTGAGCCGCGCCTCCGCCTCGCGAGAGCGCGCCTGGGCGTCGTCCCACTCCTGTACCGAGACGGTTTTGCTGGCCAGCAGCTCTTCCTGGCGCTTGAAGAGCCGTTGGGCGTTGGCGGCGGTGACCTCGCGTTCCCGGACCAGGGCACTGGCCTGGGCGATCTCCTGCGGGCGGTTGCCCGCCTCCAGCAATTGCAGCCGTGCCCGCAATGAAGCCGCCTGCCCGCGCCCTTCCTCCGCCTCCCGGCGATACGGCTCCGGGTCCAGCCGCGCGATGACCTCCCCTGCCCTGGCGGCGTCGCCCTCGTCGCGAACCACTTCCGCAATTCTGCCGGCCACGCGAAAACCGAGGTTGACCTCGCGGATATCAACGTTTCCCTGCAACGTCAGCGCCTCTGGCTCTGTTGTCCGTCCGTGGCTCTTCAAAAACCAGCCGGCCAAACCGGCCAAGGCCAGCGCCGCCACTGCCAGGATGATTAACTTCTTCATTTTGTATGAATGTGCGCGCAGGCGTTGGCCATAGCGCGGCCAGACTTCCAGGAATTGGCCTGTCTGGCAAGCTCCAGACTCAGGCTTGACCTGAGCGCGCTGGCTGCAGATGCTGCAGGCCGCTGGCAAATGATTTTGCGCATGAATATGAGCATGAGATTGAGAATGAAGCAACTGGTTGGGAACGCCGCCATGGCTGGGTTGGGTTTGTCCCTGATGGCGATGCCGCCGGCCGGCCTGGCGGCCGCCCAGAAAGCCAAGGCCCCGCGCATACCGCGCACGGCGCGCGATCCCTACCTCGGGGCCATCGTCCTGGACGCCCCCTCCGGCCGCGTGCTCTTCGAGGACCATGCCGATGCCAAAGGCTACCCGGCCAGCGTGCTCAAGTTGATGGACCTGCTGATCTGCCTGGAGAAGATCCAGCAGGGCCAACTCTCGCTGCAGGACCCGGTCATTGCCAGCGCCAAAGCTTCGCACACTGGCGGTTCGCGGGTCTGGCTGGCCGAGAAGGAATCGTTCACCGTCGATGAGATGCTCTATGCGCTGATGGTGCAGTCGGCCAACGACGTGGCAGTCGCCCTGGCGGAGAAGGTCGGCGGCTCGACCGAAGGCTTTGTCGACCTGATGAACAAGCGCGCCAAAGACCTGGGGATGACGGGCACGCTTTTCCACTCCGTCCACGGGCTGCCCCCAGGGGCCGGCCAGCAGCCGGACCTCACCACCGCGCGCGACCTCTCCATCCTCTGCGCTGAATTGCTCAAGCACCCGGATACCTTGCGCTATACCTCGACGCGGCAACGGCCCTTTCGCACGAATGTCCCCGGCAAGACGGTCGAGATGCGGACCCACAACCATCTGATGGGCCGCCTGGAGGGCTGCGACGGATTCAAGACAGGGTGGATTGACGCCGCCGGCTATTCCATTGCCATCACCGCCGCCCGCCACGGCCAACGGGTGATCGTCGTCGTCCTGGACAGCACGACGCTCCAGATTCGCGACGCCAAGGCCGCCGAACTCGCGGCCAAGGGCTTTGCCAGCCTCTCGGGCTCGGGCGGCGCCGCCCCTGCCTCCGCAAAAAAAACGGCCAAATAATGGGTTCTTGATTTCCAATCCAGTCAGGGGTCTTGCAGAGGAAGTGATTTGCGGCGGCACCCCTGCTTCTTGTCCCGGAGGGACACAGACCTTTGTCCCGCGTTCTTAAAGGCGGTGAATAACTTTTTTCCTCCCAAAAGAGGGTTGGACAGCCTTTGTCATACCACTGGACGCCAGGATGGGAAAAAAAATCTGCCGCTGCTATGAAATCATGTCCAAGAGTCACGTTGGAACCGGAACTGGAGTGCGAGGTGGGGCTGTTCACGCCGCCCCAACGGCTCGAGCTGGCCCGGAAGTTCGAGCGTTGGGCCAGGCAACTGCGGGTGAGCGCTTTTATTTTGGGCCGCGCCGCGGAACCGAAGGGGCCTGCTGTCTTAAAAGCTTTGCCGCGACGGAAGCTGGCTTTGAACTAGGCGCCTGGGGCGCCGGCGCTCGGGAACGGCCCGCCAGACCGCGCCCGGCCCGCGCCTCGACGCTCCGTTTATCGGCCGCCGGCAACCGGCCCAGCAACTCTGACCAGTCGGGCGGCAGGCGCACCCGCCCGCGCTTATCTACCACATGCTGGACAAAGGTCTTGACCAACAGCCGGATCAAGGCCGATTTGCTGGTGCCGATCTCGCGAGCGGTCGATTCGAGCCGCTCCTCGACCTCCGGTTCCAATCTGACGGGTAATTGCGCGCCCAATGCCATGCCCCACTTGTACAGCAGTGCCAACGCGCTTTCAAGGGCAATCGAGCACAATTCGTTCGGAATCCAGGGCCTGTGACAAAGTTCTCCGCAAACCATTGTAGGAGACGACGTGAGGAGTCTCTGATTGAGTTTGGGGCGTAGCCAAAGCCTGCTCCCCTCGGACGCCATTGATCGGCAACTTGCGTCGTCTCCTACAGTCAGGGAATCGCCCCCGTTTCGGTGACTTTGTCACTGGGGCGCATCCCACCTTTGTCGACCTCCCCCCAAATCTCAACACCCTGCTTCAGCGGGGTGTTACGCGCCGAGCGAGCGAATGTCAATCGTTTTAACGGTTTTCGCGCTGCCGTATCTGCCACCCTCGACCAGGCCGCGATGCGCCCGTCACTGGTCCTGCTCAGATTCTCCTTGCGCCGGTCTTGCCTAGCCGTAATCTAACTCCTGCGTTGAACTCTTAACCAACCTGCAAATGCCTCCCCCCATGAAAACGTCCTTGCTCCTCGGAACTGTGGTTTGCCTGTCAGGTCTGGCCCCTTGGGCCTCTGCCCGGCAAGCCGCCTCCTCTGCCCAGGCGGCAAAACACTTCGAAGCCAAAGTCACCATGACTGTGAAGCTCGAATATCTCCTCTTTCTGCCTCAAGGCTACGAAAGTTCCGCCAAACGTTGGCCCCTGATGCTCTTCCTGCACGGCGCAGGGGAATCCGGCGCCGACCTGGCCAAAGTCAAAATCCATGGCCCGCCCAAAATCGTCGAGTCCAAGCCCGACTTCCCCTTCATACTCGTCTCCCCTCAAAGCCCGCGCATGGGCTGGAACGTCGAAACCCTTAACGCCCTCCTGGACGACCTCCTGCAACAGTACCGCGTCGACCCCGACCGCGTTTATCTCACCGGGCTGAGCATGGGCGGCTATGGGACCTGGTCCCTGGCCGCAGCCCACCCGGAACGATTCGCCGCCATCGTCCCCATCTGCGGCGCCGGCAACCCCGCCGACGCCCCCAAACTCGCCTCCCTGCCCGTCTGGGTCTTCCATGGAGCCAAAGACCCCACGGTGCCGCTCCAGCGCTCCAAGGAAATGGTTGAGGCCATCAAAGCCGCCGGCGGCAACCCCAAGTTCACTATCTACCCCGAAGCCGGCCACGATTCCTGGACCGAAACCTACGATAACCCGGAGCTCTACCAGTGGCTCCTCGAACAGAAAAAGTCGCACTGACACGCGCCCGGGCATACTGACCAGACCGCAGGACAGAATGCAGTTTGGCCAGCAAGCGCGACCGCCTGGTCCGCCCGTCAATATTGATATGAAAAGCCGCAAAACTCTCCCTGTGACGGCATGCCTGCGCAGCCTCTTCTGGCTGGCCGCCGGACTCATCCCCACCCTCCTGCACGCGGCCGACGCACCGAAGGATTCGGCCGCTCCATCCAATCCGCCAACCGCCATCACCGCTGGTCCGGACTGGATTGCCCTGCGCCCGGAGTTGGACATCGAACCGGGCTCGGCCCTGGACTTCTCCGTCCTGGGGTTCACCGATGCCCCGGCCGGCAAGCACGGCCGCGTCATCGCGCGGCCAGACGGACAATTTGCCTTCGCAGACTCCCCCGGTCAGCCCCGGCGGTTCTATGGGGTGAACCTTTGCTTCAGCGCCCTGTGCCTTCCCGAAGACCAGGCCGACCGGTTGGCCGAACGCCTGGCGCGTCTGGGCTACAACGCCCTGCGCATCCACCATTACGAAGGGGAGTTGGTGCGGGGCCAGATCGACTCCACCACCCTCAATCCCCAAAAACTCGACCAGTTTGACTGCCTCATGGCCGCCCTCATCCGCCGCGGCCTCTACTTGACCACCGACCTGTTCGTCTCTCGCAGCATCCCCTATCGCGAAATCGGCCTCGATCGCGACGGCGCTATCCCCATGGACACCTTCAAGATGCTCGTGCCTGTCCATCCTGGCGCTTATGAGAATTGGCAGAAGTTTGCCCGCGCCTTTCTCGGCCACACCAATCCCTATACCCAGCGGCGCTATGCCGACGAACCGGCCCTGGCCTGGCTGGCGATGATCAACGAAGGCAACTTCGGCAACTTCTACAAAGACATCCAGACCATCCCTGAATGGAAGACCGCCTGGAACCACTGGCTGGCCAAACGTTACTCCACCCGTCTGGCCCTTGCGGCCGCTTGGGGCCAGGACCTTAAGCCGGACGAAGACCCCGCCAACCTTTCGGTCGCGCTGCCCGATAAACTCCAATCCGCCGGCTTGCGCTCCCGCGACTGCATCGCCTTGCTCGCTAACACCGAACGGGAGATGGTGCTCCGCATGAAGACCTTCTTGCGCGACCAACTCCGCTGCCGCGCCCTCATCAGCAACTCCAGTTCCTGGACCCGCTTCACCACCGACCAGTCCGCCCGCGCCGCCTACGACTACGTCGACGATCATTTCTACATCGACCACCCCCGCTTCCTCCAGACCCCTTGGCGCCTGCCCAGCCGCTGCCCCAACTCCAGCCCTCTGGCCGAAGGCGCCTCCGGCGGCCGGGCCATCTCCTTCACCCGGCTGTTTGACAAACCCTTCACCGTCACCGAATACAACTACTCCGCCCCAGGCCGCTTCCGCGGCGTCGGCGGCATCCTCACCGGGGCCATCGGCGCCCTTCAAGGCTGGGGCGGCATCTGGCGCTTTGCCTACTCACACTCCTCCCAAACCCTCTTCTCTCCGTCGGCCCTGGACTATTTCGACCTCGCTTCCGACCCCCTCAGCCAAGCCGCCGAACGCGCCTCCCTCTGCCTGTTCTTGCGCGGGGACCTCCAACCGGCTCCCCACAGCGTCGCCCTGGTCATGACCGAGGCCGACCTGGCCAAACCGGCTGCCAGGATTCCAACCCTCGCCCCGAACTGGCATTGGCTGGCTTGGGTCACACGAGTCGGCACGCTGGTCGTGCCCTCGCCGGAGGCGCCGCGGCCTGAGACCGTGCTCGTGCCGCTGGGCTGGCAGACTCCCGCCTCCGCCTACCCCTCCACCCAAGTGCTTGCCCTGGAGCCTTACTCCGTTCCCAACCAAAGCTTGATTGCCGCACTCCAGGAGCGAAACCTGTTCCCCGCCGCCGAGCCGCCCAATCCCGACCGGAAATTCTTCCGGAGCGAGACCGGCGAAATCACGATTGACGGCCCGCAAGGCCGTTTAATTCTGGACACCCCGCGCACCGCCGGGGGCTATGCCTCAGCGGGGCAAACCGTCGAGGCTTCCCGAGGCGGCGTGCGCATTGCCATCCAGGACAGCGATGCCACCGTCTGGGTCAGCTCCCTGGACCGCAACCCGATTCGTCAAAGCCGCCGGCTCCTGGTCACCCATCTGACCGATCTCCAAAACAGCGCAATCCAATATGCCGAGCCTGCGCGCCAGACGCTGCTTGCCTGGGGCCAATTGCCCCACCTGGTCCGCGCCGGCAAAGCCGAACTGGCCATCCGCCTGGACCAACCCAGCCAATACCGGGTCTGGGCCCTTGCCCCCAGCGGCAAGCGCCTGGCGGAAGTCCCCGTCAAAGTCCAAGGCGATACACTCCGCTTCACCGCCGATGTTGCCGCCGATCCCGCTGCCGGCGCGCGCATGATCTACGAGGTGGCAGCCAATTAGCCCGGCGATTTAAGGGATATGGCTGTATCCTTTAATTTGACCGGCGGGAATTAAAACTTGTTTAATTGCAGCCTATGCAGCGGGGTCTGACAGGTTACTATGTTCGGCTCCCCTCAGCGGCGGGGGAGAAGGCTCGAGCTTTTGTGCCTAACCCTCTCCCGCCGGACCCGCCATTGGATCTCGGACCGGACCTCCAGGAATCCATTTCCCAAGCCATGCTTGCCCTGGGCCGGCTTGACGGCTTGGCCACTGTTCTCCCAGACCCGGCGTTGTTCATTTATTCCTACATCAGGAAGGAAGCGGTCCTCTCCTCGCAAATCGAGGGCACGCAATCCAGCCTCGACGACCTGCTGCTTTTCGAGAACGACGCCACGCCTGGAGTTCCGCTTGAGGACGTTCAGGAAGTTTCCAACTACGTCGCGGCCATGAGCTACGGCTTGGACCGGTTGAAGGAACTCCCTTTATCACTGCGACTCATCAAGGAAATCCACCGCGTTCTACTGTCCAAGGGGCGTGGCAGCAATAAGGAACCGGGCGAATTCCGCCGGTCCCAAAACTGGGTGGGTGGCACCCGCCCCGGCAATGCCGTTTTTGTGCCTCCACCTCCCGACTATCTCCTCGAATGCCTCGGGGCGATGGAAAAATTCCTGCACGACGACCCGGTTAAAACTCCGTTGCTCATCAAAGCCGCCCTGGCCCATGTCCAGTTTGAAACCATCCACCCTTTCCTGGACGGCAACGGACGCCTGGGCCGGTTGCTCACCACCTTTCTCTTGTGTGCCGAGGGGGCATTACGGGAGCCGTTGCTCTACCTCAGTCTCTACTTCAAACAACACCGTCAGCAATACTACGAGCTGCTGCAGTCCGTGAGGCTGACTGGTGACTGGGAAGCGTGGTTGAGCTTCTTCCTGACAGGGGTGGTCGAAACCGCCACCCAGGCCGCAGGCACGTCCCGCGCTCTCATGTCGCGGGCGGTTGAGGACGAAAAGCGCATCCAGACCATAGGCAAAGCTGCCGGCTCCGCTCTGAGGGTGCATCGAATGCTCCAAGCCCGGCCCCTAATCTCGATAGCCAGCGCCAGCAAACAACTCCAACTAACCGTCCCGACCGTGACCGCCTCCCTCGAGCGCCTCGAGAAGTTGGGCATCGTCCGTGAAACCACGGGCGGCAAATACGGCCGGCTCTACGCCTACGGCCGGTATCTGGACATTCTCAACGCCGGTACGGAACCCGTTGGCCGCCTATAGGTTCGCTTCCTCATTCTGATTGCCCCGCGCGCAGGCCGCGCAGTTCGGCCAGGCCAGCCTCGAGTTCCGCACGCGGGAGATTGCCGGACGCCAGGCTGGCATCGCTCTGGCCGCGGAGGCGTTCGCAGAAATCTATCCCGAACTCGACCAGGGCGGCGTTGCCCGGTTCTGCCTCCAGCATCGCAAAGAGGCAATCCTCGGCCTTGCCGAATTCGCCCGTGACCTCGTAATGCTGCATCAACCTCGCCTGCGTCTCGAGCGGCAACGGCTTGTCGCCAAGGGCGGTGACAAAGACCTCGACGCGCGGCACGAAATCCGGACATTCGAAGGCCTCGTGGCGGGCCAGTGTCTCGAGCAGCAGGTGCAGGCCCTTGAGAAACGAGGCGCGGCTCTCCTCAGGCCGGCCTTGGGCGGCGGCTACTTCACCGGCCTCCTTGAGGAGCGTGGTCAGCATCAGCGCCTTCTGGCGCACTACTTGGGTTGGCTCGCCTTGGATCAGCCGCGCCAGCAACTCGGTTTCCGTCAGTTGCGCCACTGCCGCCGCCCCCGCCCCCGTGAGCCGCTGGAACTCTTCATCCGCCACGCACGCCGCCTCCCGCCAAAGCTGGCCCCGCTCGAGAGATTTGATCCTCGACAAGACCTGGACGAACTCCTCGATCATCCGCAAAATATAGTCACGCCGAATCATGGTTGCCTGAGGCTGCAAATTCACCGGGTTCAGCCCCCTTTGCAACCGAATTCTCAGGATGGTCTTGACCGGGGTCGGAAATGCATTATGCTGGCAAAAATCCGCTCTCTATGAAATGTCCGGCGTGTGACCATGAATTGACGGAGCTGCAAGTCGGCGGCTTGTATGTGGATGTCTGCCAGGGCGGCTGCGGGGGGATTTGGTTCGACGCCTTCGAATTGCAGCGCGTGGACGAGGAGAGCGAGACGGCTGCGGAGCCGTTGCTTTGGGTCCAACGGGACCAACAGGTCGTCGTGGACCCGTCCCGCAAGCGGGAGTGCCCGCGCTGCCAGGGCATCAAGCTCCATCGCCATTTCTTCAGCGCCCGCCGGCGTATCGAGGTGGACCAGTGCCCGAACTGTGGTGGTTACTGGCTGGACGCCGGAGAGTTGGCCCAGGTGCGCCAGGAAAAGGCCCTCGCGGCCCGCGAGCAGCAAGCCCGCCAATCCGCCATCTCCCCCAAGGTCATTCGCTACCTCTATAAAATGGAACGTCAGGAACGCGGGCCTGGCCCGTAGCCCGGGGGTTTCGCAGCGCGGCAAAGCCGCAACCGAGGCGTGGAGCGTGTCGAGCGTGGGAGCGTGGCAGGAAGGGTGATGGGGACTGGAGAGGGGGTCCGCAGGCGGGCTCGGAGAGGGAATGAAAACGCAGAGACCTGCCTGCCGAAGCCTCGGCGCAGGCAGGTCTCTGCGTTTCAATACCGCGCCGCGAGGCGGGCCCTCCTCTTTGAGCTCGCAGCAGCGGCACCACTGTCTTGGAACAGCACCAATGATGCGCGCCCTCGGCCCCGCCACTGCGACCGCAGGTCAGCAGGAGAAGGACGCACCAGTTCGACGGTGAAACGCTATTCATCACGGCTCCTTAGTTGTTTCCGTTCTTGCGTCTCTTGCGCTTTTTCGCGGCAGATTCTGTTCTCCGACCTGAATAACCCGCGGCAAAAAAGCAAATCCCCATCAGCGCACTGACGGTGGTCGCAATTGCTGCTGGTATTGGCTTGCATCCCGATCCAACGGCACGACGACCGTTTCCGTGCCTTTGTTGATGAAGCTCTTATGAATCCAGGCCCCGCCGGCCTCCAAATCCAGCGTTTCAAAGAGAACGGTCGCAGGCGTCGTATAAACTTTAACGCGGGTGGTTTTCCACACCTGACGTTCCTTGACTGAGCCGGACAAGGCAGTCTCGAAAAAGCTCTTCAGTGCTGTGGGCTCGACGGACTGGAATTGACCCCCTTCCTTGGATTCAGCAATCGCTTCCGTGACGGCCGCATCCAGGAGCTTGGGCCAGAGGGCACGGAACAGTTGCTTGTTGCCATAGACCTCCGCGCTATTTATCTCGCCGTTGATCGCGTATGCAAAGCCCAGGACATCGTTCTTGCCGTCCAGAATCGGATTCAGTCTATCCAGGTACGCCTTTCTCACGGCCTCCAAATCCTTGTTTTCCAGAGTCAACTGCAAGCTGCTGGCAGAAGCAGCGTCGCGGGTTTCCACGCGCCTGCCCGCCAACCGGGATACATTCTCATTGAGCCTGTTTTGCTCCTCGGCCACGCCGGACCAAACCTCCGACTGGCTCAATCCATACCGCGCAGCCATCTTCTGCTTTTTCGAACTCAAGCTCTTGGTATTGGCTGAGAAGGCCGCGGGATTTTCCCGGCCGCGCTGGGTCCAGCGGCCGTGTTCCACGCAAAACGCGGCCAGGGGCACCTCGCCCGATTGAGGTGGCAGGATCAGGTCGTCCCGGACGGTTCGATCCTGGCGTCCACCCTTTATGATGTCCCCGGCGTTGAGGAACACCGTTGTTGCTTTGGACAGGTTCTCGACGCTCAGTTCCTGAACGTTCCCGGTTTCTTTGATTACCACGAACCCCTTTTCCAACGCCTCCGCCAGGGTGGCATACTGGTGCTCGTCCAGCCTGGCATCGCCCTGGATGAGGAATATCTGGAGGTTGCGGTAGGCAAAAGGCCCGCTAAGGGTGCCCATGGCTGCCCTGGTGATCATCGCGGTCGCCATGACCGCGAGAACGACGGTGGTGTTTAGCAAAATGCGTTTCATAATCTTTGTTTGTATTCTGGACGTTCCGATGAGAGGCCGGTTTGTCGCCAGCACGTCTCGCAGTGAAGGATCGTTCATTCCGGATCAGGACTTGTCAGATAAAAGCAAATAACATGTAAAAAAATTGTAACTGTTCAGGTGTGGGGCAGACCTCCGGTCTGCCAGTTCACGGAGCCTCCGGCTCCGTGAACCTGGTGCGACCGGAGCGCCGGGCCAGAGGCCCGCCTGACCGGCAGACCAGAGGTTTGCCCCACCCTCCCACCTGAACAGTTGCAAAAAACTGTCGTTCAGCTTTCGGTGCCTCAGGGAGTTTGACGAATTCTGTTGCGGTTTCATTGATAAGGTTCGTTGGTTGTTCGGAAGGCTCGTGATTGGAGACATGTATCCTCTTACCGGCCGCCTTCCTTGAACCGGTCCTTGTTTTGGTCGGCGTCAGCCAAGGCCAAGTCCAGTTTTGCGTTGAACTCGTTGTCGAATTCCTGCAGGTCCTTCAGGGCAATGGTGATGACGGCGCCGGCCTTTACTTCATCCTCTTCACCCTTGGAAGTGATGACTCTCATGGCGACGAGGGTGCTGGGGCCAGCATCTTTGAGGAGGCTCTCCTGACCGGGTTCGAGTTTGAGCAAATCGCCGGCGGAAATGGCGCCGGCCGGCGCTGAATCCTTGGCGAAGACAACGTTCTGCGGCTTTGAAACCGGGTAAATGTGGTTGGGATCCGCGAGTCGTTTGGCCAGATCGGGAGCGACGGGCTGGCCGGTCTTGTCGGATTTCTCCGCCAAGGCTTTTTTCTCGGCGATCGTTTCCTCGACCTGGTTTTCCAAGGCATCCTTCGTCTGCTGGTCGATGGGGGTGGCGTTTGGGGCGAGTTTGCCGGCATTGGCCAACGTCGTAGAACCGCCAAGCGGCACAGTTCCTCCACCGCTCAGACCGGTGCCGGGGTTGACCGTGACCGTGCTGTTGGCCAGTTGGTCGTTGGTCACCTTGCCGGTCAACTGCGTGGTGGACAGCGTGCCCAACAGGGTGCTGGCCGTACTGGCCATGATGGCGTACGGTGACGGCAGAATCGGCTGCCGGGGACTTAACGTAGAGAACTCGCCGCTGCCGTTGGTCCGCACGAGGATTTCCAGCCAAAGATTCGTGCCTGTGAAAACGTCAGGCCCGAAGTCTGGCGCCACACTGAAAAGCCCATTGGTCACTGCGGTGGTGTTCGTCACGATGGGGCCGCGTTGGCTGCCCTCGAAAGCGGCATCGTAAACAGCAAAGAGCAGGTCATATTGACCGTTAGCGGGATTGGTTCCGTCGTTCAAGCGACCTTGATACGTAAAGGCAGTGCCCTGCGCGAGCGCGGGGCTGACGGTGGCGAACAAACTGGTGAGGGCGAATGCGGATACAAACAGAATGCTGGATTTCATAGGTTTTGAGTTGATTAGAACTGGTGATTGTTACATTGCGTTTCCGGGCTAAGATGGATCACGGCTTTTCCTGGACGGTTGTCTTGTAGCGTACGCCATCCGGAACGGGTACTGCCACGGGCACGGTCGTACCTTCCTGGCCCTGGGTGCGCTGTGAAGCATCCACTGCGACAAAGGCCGTCCAGGCCGATACCAGGCCGTAATCGAGCGCCACTCGCTTGATTTCGCCCGCCAATTCGTCGCGCGGATCCTCCGCCGCCTGGTCGGCCAAATCGGCGATTTTCAGCCTGGCCCAGACACTCGGCATGGACTTCCGGGTTCCCTCCCCCGTTTCCAGGGCCCTGGCCAGGGCAAAGCTGGTTTCTTCACCGCGGCACTTGCCACTGACCCTGATGGCAGTGTCTGCCTTGCCCTGGAACCGGCCCGTCAGAACCACAGGGCGGCCCACGAACAAATCGGGTGGGTTCCTGGGGAAAATCTCGGACGGCTGAAGGTCCCCCCAGTCAATCTTCACGTCGGTCAGGATGGGATTACTGATCCGCTCGACAAACTCGTCCATGATCTGCGCCGGACTGTCGTTTGGACCCAAATACGCCACGGCGCCCCGGCCCAACTTGGCCATCTGGTCCAGGCGATAGCGATTTACGGCAGACCCGACGCCAAAGCTGAAAATCCGCGCGCCGCCCAAGCGCTTCCGAATTTCGCCGAGGATTTCCGCTTCGTTGCCAATGTAGCCGTCGGTCAGGAAACAAACGAACCGAAGCCGGTCCGGGTCCCTGGCAAAATCCAGGGCGGCTCGGATGCCGTGGATCATCATCGTGCCGCCTTCGCTGTTCAGTGTGGCGAGGTAGTGCAGGCCCTCCCGGATGTTCGCCGGGGTGGCGGCCAGCGGCTTCTCACCCAGTTGCGAAGCCGTGTTGGAAAAGCGGATGATTTGGAAGGTGTCCTCCGGCTGCAGATGGCGCAGCGCCCGGTCGATGGCCTGCTTCGCCTGCTCGAGCGGGCGTCCCGACATGCTGCCGGAGCAATCAAGCACGAAAACCATTTCCAGGGGCTGGCGCAGGGCAGACTTCACCGCCTTGGGTGGGTAGAGCATCAGGGTGAAAAAGCCGCCGCGCTCGTCACGGCAGGTCAGCAGGTCGGACTTGATGCGTTCCCCCGCCACGCGGTAGCGCAGCACAAAGTCCTTGTTCGGGATAGCGTCATTCGGGCTCAGGGCCACCGAAAAGCGTTCAGGCGACAGCGTTTGGCGCGTGATGACGTGGCTCCGGCACACCACTTCCTCGACGGCCACGCCCGCTTCCACCTCGACGCCCAAGGCGATGTCGTGACCGCTGCGTTCGCTCGGTCTCAGGTACTGCACCTCGGTTGTTTGGCCGGAGATCCCGCGCTGGCCGCGTGCCACAGCCCCGACGCCCTCGGTCAAGCCGGGAGGATTGAATCGCGGGCCGACGACCATCGGGAAGACAAACTCATACCAACCGTCAGCGTAGGCCAGGGTGTGGAAATAGGTGATGCTGACGTCGATTTGTTTGCCTGGCTCGATGTTGGCCACGGACTGGGTGAAGACGTTCGGGCGCTCCTGGGTAAACAGCGAAGCGACGTAACCCTGGCGTTTGGCCTCCTGGTAAATCTGCTCCGCCTCCTGCCGCTCGCGGATGATGCCGCGAATCCGGCGCTCGCCGATGGTCATGACGAACCCATTGACGGCTGCGTTATGGGGCAGCGGAAACACGTATACCGCCTCAATTTTGCCGTCGTACGGATTTTGAAATTGCTGCGTGACGGAGACCGTAGCAATGTAGGCGCTGATCGTGGCTTTGACATCCGTGTGCTTGAGGGGCATCGGAACTTCTTTCCCCTGTTCCGGCTTGGCGAGCATGGCTCCGCTGCCCGGCTGTTCCTCCCCCGGCGGCGGCGCCTGTTCATTCCGCGCAATGACCCACAGTTCTTCCTCCGGCGAAGGCAGTGACCCTGGCGGGGCCAGTTGGCTTCTTGCCGGGCTGCTTTGGGACCGCAGGGCCGCAAAGGCCGGCGACCTTGGCGCCGGGCGGACACTCGGCCTGCGCACATTCGGCTGAGACGGCGAAGAGGCCCTGGAAGATCCCTGACGTTCCGAGGTTCGGCCTCGGGAGTCGGGCTCAACTGTTGTAGTTCGCGACGTACCAGAATCCGCGGTTGCCGGCGGTTCGGGCCGGGAGGCGGGCAAAACCGTAGAACCCGTCGGCTGACCAGGGCTAACACCCTCCTGCTGGGCGCGCTTGTGCGTCGCACAGCCTTCAACCAGCCCCAACACGGCCATCGCGACAGCCAAAAGCCCGCCTAACACCAGTGCTTTCACAAACTCCGGCTTTTTCCCGAATTCGGCACTGTTCATTTCGCTCTCCTTTCCTCGAGACTCGCGATCACCGGAATCTTTTCGCCCTCCACGGAAGCGGCCGCTTGGCACTTGACGCTGTATCGCGGCTGCTCCTCGCCGGTCACTTGCAGATGAATGGTGGCCACCCGCGTTCTGCCACGAGGCAACCTCTCTGCTCCGGCAGTGCTGAACGCCGCAATGATGACCCGCTCATGCTGCATTGCCTTGGGGTCGTAAAAGGGCGGGTCCTTAAACGCCGGATGCTCGCCGCCCTCGATCCCGACGATCTTCACAGTGCCCTTCCGGGCCGAGACTTCGAGTTGATAGGCCGCCAGCGGTTTTCCCATCGAATCCACGAGGACGTCAACCGCCCGGAAGCGGATCGGCTGGTTAGTCAATGCCGGCTCCTGGGCGATTATTGGCGCCGCAAGGAGCAGGACCAGGAGCATCGGGAGGCAGCGTTTCATAACCGTCCTGTCCGCTCGAGGCTGACGGCGTGCGCGGCGATTATCGCGACGTCGCGCTGATCCACCACACCATCGCCGTTAAGGTCCAATTGCCGGCTCGGCCTTCCTCCCCGTTCAAGCTGGCGGGCGAGGCAAAACGCGTCGAGAATGTCAACCTTCCCATCGTGGTTGAGGTCCTCCACACTCTGCGCCGGCGCATGAGATGAAGCCGGATGGGCGAAGTTGTACATAAGCCACGCCACCAGGACAAATGACGCCGCCATAGCTGACCATAGCGCCACGGGACGCCACCTTGGCCCGTTCGGTCGAAGGAAATCGCCGATGACGCGCATCATCTCGGCCCAGGGCCAAGCCGGCGGCTTCGCCT
>Ga0187849_1001072_pt1 | contig 32141 bp, 24 predicted proteins | sample June2016WEW_4_10_2_FD_132412 | JGI IMG/M metagenome (GOLD analysis project Ga0187849, IMG submission 132412) | Peatland microbial communities from SPRUCE experiment site at the Marcell Experimental Forest, Minnesota, USA - June2016WEW_4_100 | ecosystem: Environmental > Terrestrial > Soil >...
AGCGGCAGTGCCAGCATCAGCTCGATGCGCTTGCGGAGCAGGAGCGACGCCTGCCAGAACGCTTCGCGCCGCACGGCGTCGCTTCCGACGACCTCGGCGGGGTCGCTCATTCCCCAGTGCGCGGTCGCGGGGTGGCCGGGGAAGATGGGACACGCCTCGCGTGCCTTGTCGCAGACGGTGATGACGGCGTCCCACGGCTCCCGCTCGAGCCCGGTCACGGTGCGCGGCTGGTGCCCCGCCCAGGCGATGCCGTGCCGTTTCAACGTCTCGATCGCCAGCGGGTTCACCCGCGGGGCGGGCAAGGAACCCGCACTCTCGGCCCTCACGCGCCCGCGCCCCAGCGCATTGAAGAGCGCCTCGGCCATCTGGCTCCGGGCCGAGTTCCCGGTGCACAGGATCAGGACGCGGAACGGTCCTTGCCGCTCGCCGCTCATTCGCAGCACACCGGCTTCCAGCGCCGCTCGCCCGTCCGCCGGCCCAGCGCGCCGAGGAAGTCCCCGATCTCGGCCACGGCCTCCGGATTCAGCGCGTAGTGCATCCAGCGGCCGTCGCGACGGTCGGTCACGAGGCCGGCGTCCTTAAGGGTCTTGAGGTGAAAGGAGAGGAGCGATTGGCCCGCGTCGATGACGTCGGTCAGCTCGCAGACGCATCGCTCGCCGCCCCGGAGGCGGTCGAGGATGCGGAGCCGGTGCGGGTCCGAGAGCGCCTTGAAGCGGCGGGTGAGGGAGTCGAGATCCTGCGCGGTGGTGGCGGCCATCGAGCCGCCAATATATCAATTTCTATTGATGGGTCAACCGGCCCCCACGGTCGCTCAGGCGCGGGGCTTGATCGCGCGCACCTTGGCCGAGACGACCGAGCGCGCGGCTTCGCGCAGCCACTCGTAGCCGCCGAACAGCGCCGCGTCGCCGTAGCTCCGCTCCTCGACCGTCTGCACGTCCGCGAAGCCCGCCGCGCGCATCAGCGCCAGGTACTCCGTCTGGAGCGACGCGCCGGCCACGCAGCCGACGTACGCCTCGACCGAATGCCGCACGTCGTCGGAGAGCGGCTGCTTCAGGACCAGGTCGCTCACCACCATCCGGCCGCCGGGCTTGAGGACGCGGAACGCCTCGGCGAAGACCGCCGGCTTGTCGGGCGAGAGGTTGATGACGCAGTTGGAGATGATGATGTCCACCGAGGCGTCGGCCACCGGCAGCCGCTCGATCTCGCCGAGCCGGAACTCGACGTTGGCGACGCCAGCTTTGCGCGCGTTCTCCCGCGCCCGCTCCACCATGTCCGGCGTCATGTCCACGCCGATGACCTTACCGGAGCTGCCGACCTCGCGCGCCGCGAGAAAGGCGTCCATCCCGGCGCCGGATCCCAGGTCCAGGACGACCTCGCCCGGCGTGACGGCCGCGTGCGCAAGGGGATTCCCGCACCCCAGGCCGAGGTTCGCGCCCGCGGGGATCGCCGCCAGCGCTTCGGCGTCGTAGCCGATGTACTCGCCGATCTTCTGCGTGTCCGCGCCGCCGCAGCAACTCGGGGCGCAGCCGCAGTCGGCCTTGTTCTTGGCGATCTCCCCGTACTTCTCGCGAACGACGTGCTTGATGTCGGTCATGTAACCTCCATCGTGAAATTACGATAGATCCCGCAAGGTGTCAAGAGGCGAGTCGCGAGAATGCAGAGCAGTTGCGAGACGCCAAGTTGCGAGCGGTTATGAGACAGGAGTGAAGAGACGTGAGAAGAAGCCCCGCCAGGGAGCTGCGGCGAGGCCTCTTCTCTCACTCACGGCTCTACCCTCGTAACCGCTCGCAACTCCCCGTCTCGCAACTCTCCCGCAGACTCCCATCTGTCCTCTCGTAACCCTAGTAACTCTCCGGCGTGAGGATGGTCTTTCCCCGGAACGCCCGATAGATGATGGCCGTGTACGCGATCACGAACGGCATGCCGATCAGGGCGATCACCAGCATCACGCGCAACGTATACGGCGTCGACGACGCGTTGTAGACCGTGAGGCTCGCCGCGAGGTCGGGGCGCGTCGGGACCAGGCGCGGGAAGAGCCCCTCGGCCGCCAGGGCGATGACGGTCACCAGCGCGAGCGCCGAGGCGCCGAGGGCGCGGCCGTAGCGGCCCGCCCGCAGCGCCACCGGCCCGGTCACGCACGCGGCGAGCAGCAGCGCGAAGAGGATCCAGGTGCGCGGGTTGGCGAACCAGTGCTCGAACAGGAAGGGCGACTGGACGAACGACGCGACGGTGGAGACGGCGTAGAGTCCGATCACCGCGATCCACGCCCAGGCCGCCTGCCGCCGCGAGCGCTCCTGGAGCGCGCCCTCGGTCTTGAAGGCGAGCCACGAGGCGCCGTGCAGGACGAACAGCACCAACCCGAGGACGCCGATCAGGAGCGCGAAGGGATTGAGCAGGCCGAACAGGGTGGTCACCACGCGGCCGGCCGCATCGACTTCGAGCCCGCGCAGCACGTTGCCGACGGCGACGCCGTAGAGCAGCGCCGGAACCAGGCTCCCCACGCCGAACGCGACGTCCCAGCAGCGGCGCCAGCGCTGCGACGCCACCTTGCCGCGGAACTCGAACGAGACGGCGCGCAGGATCAGCGCCACCAGCAGGAGCATGAAGGCCAGGTAGAACCCGCTGAAGACCGTGGCGTAGACGGGCGAGAAGGCGGCGAACAGGGCGCCGCCGCCGGTGAGCAGCCAGACCTCGTTCCCATCCCACACCGGCGCGATCGAGTTCATCATGATCCGCCGCTCGGTCTCGTCCTTCGTGAAGAGGTGCAGCGTGCCGACGCCGAGGTCGAAGCCGTCGAGCACCGCGTAGCCGGCGATGAGGACGCCGACCAGAAGGAACCAGAGGGTGTTGAGGTCCATGGGTTGTCTCCCCCCGCCCGCGCTATTGGGCGACTGGCTCGGGCCCGTGGCGGATTTCCCGCACGAGCAGGTACACGAACAGGACGCCCAACAGCAGGTAGAGGATCGAGAAGAGCACGATCGAGAGGAGCACGTCGCCGGCCGGCACGATGGTCGAGACCGCGTCGCGGGTCCGCAGCAGCTGATAGACGATCCACGGCTGCCGCCCGACCTCCGCCGCGATCCATCCGAGCTGGCAGGCGGCGAGCGGGAGCGGGAGAGAGATCATCAGCAGCGCCAGGTAGCGCCGGCTGTCCCACAGCGTCCCGCGCTTGAGCAGCCACGCCCCCCAGGCCATCGCCGCGATGAAGTACATCCCGAGGACGACCATGTTGTGGAAGCTGACGAAGGTCAGCCAGAGCGGCGGCCGGTCGTCGGGGGGGAACTCCTCGATGCCGCGGATGCGCGTGTTCATGTCGCCGAACGCGAGCCAGCTCAGCAGGCCGTGGATCTCGACCTTGGCCTTGAGGTCGGGCGGCGGCGTCACCGGATAGGCGAACAGGACCATGGGGGCGGCCGAGGTGCTGGAGTACAGCCCCTCGATCGCGGCGAACTTCTCGGGTTGGGTGTGCGCCACCTGACGCGCATGCAGGTGGCCGGACGGGAAGACCTCCAGCACCGACACCACGAAGCCGAAGACGATCGCGAGTCGGGCCGCGCGCCGCGCGAGGTCGTCTTCGCGGTTCTTCCGCAGCAGGTACGCCGCGATGCCAGCCACGAAGAAGCAGCCGGTGATCAGCGCCGCGTCCACCGTATGGAAGAAGCGGGGCAGCGTGGACGGATTGAACACCGCCGCCCAGAAGTCCACCAGCTCGGCGCGGCCGTCCCGCAGGACGTAGCCCGCGGGGGTCTGCTGCCAGGAGTTGGCGACCAGGATCCAGAACGCCGAGATGGTGGACCCGACCGCCACCATCAGGATCGAGAACCAGTGCGCCCCCTTCGACACGCGGTTGCGGCCGAAGAGGTACAGGCCCAGGAAGCCGGACTCGAGGAAGAACGCGAGCACGCCCTCGGCGGCCAGCGGCGCGCCGAAGATGTCCCCGACGAACTTCGAGTACTGGGCCCAGTTGGTGCCGAACTGGAACTCCATCACGATGCCGGTTGCGACCCCGACCGCGAAGGTCAGGGCGAGCAGCTTCCCGAAGAACTTCCCCATCCGCACCCAGGTGGCGTCGCCCGTCCTCCAGCCCCGCCACTCGATGGCGACCAGCAGCCAGGCGAGACCGATCGTGATCGGGGGGAAGAGGAAGTGGAAGCCGATCGTGAGCGCGAATTGGATCCGCGACAACAGGACCACGTCCATGCCGTCCAGCCTCCGGAGAGAAGTGCGGACGTCGGGCTCCTGACGCTGCAAATATGCTGCCGCCGGCGGAGCCGGCCAGCGGGACGGCGGGCCAATCCCGAGTGCTGTACCCGGAGGGGGGCGGACGAACCCAGGGGGCCCGTGTATGTTGTGGCGTGCCTGACACCGATCTTGAGCCGGAGCAGGTGCCCGGGGAAGAGCGGCCGTCGCGGGCGAGCCGCGTCAGGCGGCTACTCTTCGGGAAGCCCCGCGACCTCGCTGACCGGCGTCTCTTCTATCGGATCTCGCTGATCCCCTTCCTCGCCTGGGTGGGGCTCGGCGCGGACGGCCTATCGTCGTCCTCGTACGGTCCGCAGGAAGCCTTCCGCGCCCTGGGGCAGCACACCTACCTCGCCGTCGGCCTGGCGCTGGCGACCGCGGGCACGGTCATCATCATCTCCTGGGGCTACAGTCACATCATCGAGCAGTTCCCGCACGGCGGCGGCGGCTACGTGGTCGCCACAAAGCTGCTGGGCGAGAAGGCCGGAGTGATCTCGGGCAACGCCCTGCTCGTGGACTATGTGCTCACTATCACCACCTCGATCGCCGCGGCCGGGGATGCGCTGTTCAGCTTCCTGCCGATGCCCTGGCAGGCCGCGAAGGTTCCGGCCGAGGTGATGATCATTCTCGGCCTCACGGCCCTCAATATCCGCGGCGTCAGGGAATCGGTCCTGACCCTCACCCCCATTTTCATCCTCTTCCTGATTACGCACGTCTGGCTCATCGGCTACGGGCTTGCGGCCCACGCCACGCAGCTTCCGGCGACGGTGCATGCCGTCAGCGCCGGGGTCCATTCCGGTCTGGGGACCCTGGGGATCGCCGGGATGCTGCTCCTGGGCATGCGGGCGTACTCGCTCGGAGGAGGGACCTATACTGGCCTTGAGGCGGTGTCGAACGGGCTCCCGATCATGCGGGAGCCAAAGGTGGCCACCGGCAAGCGGACGATGGTGTACATGGCCGCATCGCTCTCCATCGTCGCAGCGGGCCTGCTGGTCTGTTACCTGCTGTGGGGTGTCACCTTCGTGCCGGGGAAGACGGCCAATGCCGTGCTGGTCGAGAAGGTGGCGGCGGGCTTCCCGTTGGCCGGGGCGCTGGTTGTGCTCACGCTCTTCTCCGAGGGGGCGCTGCTGGTAGTCGGGGCGCAAGCGGGCTTCACCGACGGGCCCCGCGTTCTCGGCAACATGGCGGTGGACTCCTGGGTGCCGCACCGCTTTGCCGGGCTCTCCGAGCGGTTGACCACGCAGAACGGTGTTCTGTTGATGGGAGCGGCGTCCCTGGCGGCGCTGCTGTACACGCGCGGCGAGATCGCCACCCTGGTGCTGATGTACAGCATCAACGTGTTCATCACGTTTTCGCTCTCCATGTTCGCGATGATGCGGTTCTGGTTGCGGTCGCGTCACCAGGGCGCCTCGCAGCCCTGGCTCCGGCGGTCGCTGGTCTTTGCCATCGGCTTTCTGCTCTGCGTCACGATTCTCGCGATCGCGATTCTCGAGCGGTTCGCCAAGGGCGGGTGGGTCACGCTCGCGGTCACGGGCACCCTCGTGGTGCTGTGCTTCGTGATCCGCAAGCATTACCGGACCACGTACGCGAAACTGGGCCAGCTGTACGACGAGCTGAAGACCCTGCCGGCGGACGCCGGTGCCACCCCGAGGGACCTCGACTCCAAGGCGCCGACGGCGGCGGTCCTGGTGGCGAACTATGGCGGCCTCGGCATTCACACCACGCTCAACATCTTCCGGTTCTTCCCCAATTACTTCAAGAACCTGGTCTTCCTGACGGTGGGCGTGGTGGATTCCGGCGGCTTCAAGGGCGAGGGCTCGGTGGACGAGCTCCGCAAGCGCACGGAGGAGACGCTGGCGCAGTACGCGGAGCTGGCGAAGCGCATCGGAATGCCCGCGACCTCGCGCTACGCGCTCGGCACCGATGCGGTGCACGAAGGAGAGAAGCTCTGCCTGGAGCTGGCGAAGGAGTTCCCGCGCGTCACCTTCTTCGCCGGGAAGGTCATCTTCCGGCGCGAGGCCTGGTACCAGCACCTGCTGCACAACGAGACGGCGGCGGCGATCCAGAAGCGGCTGCAGTGGGCGGGGAAGCCGGTGGTGATCATCCCGGCTCGCGTCCGCTAGGCTAGTAGACCTTCCCTCCCAGCGGCACGTCGCGCTCGACGGCGAGCAGCACGACCCGGCCCGCGTCGTCGGGCGCTCCCAGCACCAGCACCTCCGATGTGAAGCCGGCGATGCGTCGCGTGCCGAGGTTGACCGCGCAGACCACGAGCCGGCCGACCAGGGTCTCCGGCGTGTAGAGGTCGGTGATCTGCGCGCTGGAGCCCTTCAGGCCGAGCGCGCCCAGGTCGATGGAAAGCTTGTAGGCGGGCTTCCGCGCGCCGGCGAGCGGCTCGGCCGCGAGGACGCGGCCGACGCGCAGATCGAGGGCGCCGAACGCTTCGAGGCCGGTCATGGCTTCAGGTCTTCGCCAGCACGGCCGCGTGACTGGACGCGATGGCGGGCCGGCCCGTCACCGCGAGGCCGTGCGCCGCCGCGAGTTGTAGCGACTCGGCGAAACCCGCTTCGCTCACGGGGCTCCTGGGCTCGGCGAACAGGACGCGCCCGCCGGGCTTGAGGGCCGCCGCGACTTCGCCGAAGAAGCGATCCTGATCGGGCAGCTCGTGCACCACCGCGAAGAGCAGCGCGAAGTCCGCGCGGCCCTTCAGATCGGCGATGCCGAGCCCGTCCGCGGTGGCCAGCCGCGTCTCGATGCGGGCCTCCACGCCACGCTTCCGGGCGCGTCGCCGGAGCGCCTCGAGCATCTTCGCCTGCAGGTCCACGGCGACGACCCGGCCGGCCGGGCCCACCATCCGCGCCAGCTCCAGGGTGAAGAAGCCCATCGCGGGGCCCGGCTCGAGGACGGTCATGCCCGCCGTGACGTAGGGTGCCAGGATCTTGTGCGGGCCCTGCCAGAGTTTCCGCACCGGGCTCGCGAGGACGTACCCGAACCACGGCGGACACACGTCGTGCAGCCTCGCCACGCGACCCTCCTCGCGCTCCGATGGCGCCGCCTCGATCATACGGCGCGGCGGGCCCCCCACCGGAAAGACGAAGGCCCGCCGCGTGGCGGGCCTTCCCTGTGGCTCCCGAGGAGGCGTTCGCTCGCCCGGATTCCGCGTCAACTCCCGAGGAGGGACTCGAACCCCCGACCCGCCGGTTAACAGCCGGCTGCTCTACCAACTGAGCTACTCGGGACCGCGCGACGAAGGGTAGATGGCGATCCCGGCTCCGTCAACGGACGGCCGGACGGGCAGCGTCGGTTCGCGGCCCGTTCCGGCCCCGAGGTAGAGCCCAAGGAGCACGGCGCTGGCGACGCTCACGGTGAGCTTGAGCGCGGACGGCGCGTCGCTCGCGGACAGGAGGCCCTCGATCGTTCCTGCCAGGAGCAGCAGGCAGACGGCAGCGCCGACCATCCGGATCGCCGTGCGCCCGTGGATCACGAGGGCATCGCGGCGGCTGAGATCGCCGGGCGCGATCAGCGCCCGCGCCACGAGCAGCCCGGCGCCGCCGGCGATGAAGATCGCCGTGAGCTCCAGCACTCCGTGAGCCGCGACGAAGGTCAGGAACCAGCCGGTCAGTCCGTCGTTGGCGAACAGCCCCATCACTGCGCCGAAGGACAAGCCATTGAAGAGCAGAACGAGCACCGTCCCGACCCCCGCGGTGATGCCAAACGCGAAGGCGCCGAAGGCGACCTGCACGTTGTTCGCGATGATGCTCGACGCCACGAGGGGGAGGTAGGGCGAAGGCATCTGGGCGTAGCCGGTGCCCGCCGCCCGATCCTCCGCCCCGTTCGCGGCGCGCTCGAGCATCTCGTCGGGCAGCACCTCGGCCGCGATGGCGGGCCGCTCCCGGACAAGGAGGTATCCCGCCACGGCCGGGAGTGTGAAGAGCATGCAGGCCGCCACCACGTAGGCCCGGGCCTGGACGACCGCGCGCGGCAGCTCCCGAAGGAGCAATTGCCCGAAGGGGATGCGCCGCACGCCGCTCAGTCCGTACAGCGCGTTGTGGCCCGCGCTCACGATCCGGTCGAGGTGTTCCCTGACCCGGTTTTCCACGCCGTACGTCCGCGCGCGGGCCAGGTCCGCGGCGACTTCGCGATACCCGGCCGCGAAGCCCGGCACGGCGGCGCCGCCGAGACAGGCGAGACCGTCACGTTCCGCCCGCGCGGCGAGTTTTCGGAACCGCTCCCACGCATCCAGCTTCCGTGCCACGAACCGCTCGGCAAACCGGCCGGCGGTCGGCCGCTGGCGCCGTCGTGTCTCCTCCGCGTGCAACCAGATCAGGAACGTCTCCGGACCCGCCGGCCGCCGCGGGTACCGGTCCGCGAAGCGTACCGTGAGGTCACCGGCAATGCGCGCGCGGCGTTCCGGCTCCAGCTGATCGCGGCGGGCGAGAAACTGGTCGAGCAGGTGGTACTCGTCGTCCGCCAAAGCCGGGGCCGGCGCGGGCTGCAGGTCGTCGGCCGGCGCCGGCGCCGCGACGGTGAGTCGCTGATCGGCGGGCCGGTCACGCACCACCACGGTGCCCGCGACCAGGTCTCCGAGACGCCGGTGCTGGGGGTGAAAGAGGACGAACACGCCGCCGACGAGATAGGTGAACCCCGGCTGCGCGTCCACGATTCGAAGCAGGTTGCGGACGGCGGATGCGCCGAAGGTGATCGGATGGCCGGTGTCCATCACGACCCGGATGCCCAGGTCGCGCTTGCCGAGGGTCCGGCCGCCCCGCAGCCCCTCGCTCAGGACGTAGTAGCCCCAGGCGATCGCGAAGCCGGCGAGCAGGAGGACGGCGCCGAGCCAGCCGCCGACTCCCCCGGCGAGCGCCCCGGTGATGGCCGCCACCGCGAGGACCGCCAGAAGGAGGAGGGCGATGACGAGGGTGTCGAAGATCGCGGCGGCCGCGCGCGAGCCGACCCCGGCCAACTCGAACTCGAGCAGGACGTGCTCCGGCGTCTCGACAGCCAGCTGCCTGACGAACCGGTCTTGCGCCTCCGTCCGCGGTGGCGCCATATGATCACGATCTTACGCCGCCGGAGGCTCCATGGCCACATATGAGCTGCGCCCCCTCGAGGTGGGCGAAATCCTCGATCGCGGTATCACCCTCTATCGCGGATACTTCGGCACACTGCTTGGCGTTGCGGCGGTCTGTCAGGGGCCGGCGGCGGTGGCGAGCATCTACCTGGCACTCGGCGGCGGCCTCTTGCTCCACCCCTTCGTCGGGGGCGTGGGCGTCTTCCTGAGCTTCTTCGGCTGGCTGTTCGCGGCGGGAGCTACGCTGCGCGTGATCTCCCAGGCCTATCTCGGGAGCGAGGTGTCCCTGGGAGACGCCCTCGCGTTCGCCGCGCGGAAGCTCTGGCCGCTGTTCGTGGCTGGGCTGGCAAGCGGGCTTCTCACCTTTCTGGCGCTGCTGCTGCTCTTCGTGCCGGGGATCGTCGTGGCGTGCGGGTACGCCGTCGTCTCGCAGGTCGTGGTGCTGGAGACGCCGGAGCGTGCCACCGACGCACTGGGGCGGTCGTGGGCCCTCACGAAGGGGTTCAAGGGCAAGGCCCTTGCGATCGGGTTCGTGTCCTGGATCCTCGTGTTCCTGCCCGGCGCGGCCGTCGCGTACTTCGCCCGCTCGACACCGGAGGTGGGTCAGGTGCTCAACCAGATGCTGAGCATGCTGTTGAAGCCGATCATGGCGTGCATGTTCACGCTCTTCTACTACGACCTCCGGGTGCGCAAGGAAGCGTTCGACCTGGAGCTGCTCGAAAAGCAGATCGGGGTCGGGGACCCGATGGCTTGAGCCCTGTCCTCCAGGGCCTTCCGGCCGACTCGCTGCGGGCCGTGCTGGGGCAGGTCTTTGCGCAGCCGCAGTTCCGCTGGCGCGCGACACCCGATCCGTTCCGGTGGGCGCGCGAGACCTTGGAGCGCTTCTTTGACTGGCTCGCGGCGCTCTACCAGACCCACCCGGGCGCGTACTTCGTGGTGATCGTCGCGCTCCTGGCGGTTCTCGTCGCCTTGCTCGTCCATCTCGGCTACGTGGTGTGGCAGGCGTTGAGCGGGCCGGCGTCGGTCCGGGCGGCGGCCCGCCCGCTTCCGCCTGCCCGCGACGCGCGCTGGTACCAGGAGCGGGCGCGCCGGCTGGTCGCTGAAGGCCGGTACGCCGAGGCGATCGGCCATCGCTATCTGGCGCTCGTGCTCCTGCTCGCGCAGCGCCGCGCCGTGACGTTCCATCCCTCCAAGACGCCAGTCGAGTATGCGATGGAGGCGAGGCTCGACCCCGATGCTCGCGCCTCGCTGCAACAGCTCACCGCGCGGCTGTACGGCTATCTCTTCGGAGGCGAGCCGTGCGACGATGCCGCCTGGGCGAGCTTCGACCGCGGCGCCGCGGCGGTCGCCGCGCATGGCGCGCCGGCCTGAGCGGGCGGCCCTCGCGCTCCTGCTCGGGGCGCTTGTCGTCGCCGCCCTCCTCGGGCGGGCGACGGCCCCCGACCGCAGCCAGAACGATCCCCGGCGCTCGTCCCTGCTCGCCGGCCCCGCCGGTGCCAGGGGGCTGGCGGAGGCGCTCCGCCGGCTCGGGGTGCCGGTGGAAGCTCGGCGCCGCTCGCTGCAGCACGTGGATTCGCTCCCGCCATCGTCGCTCCTGGCGCTGCTGGACATCCGGGAGAAGCTCACGCGCCTGGAGATCGTGTCCGTCCGCCGGTACGTGGCACGCGGCGGTGACCTGCTGCTGGCTGGGCCGTCGAATCTGGGTGCGTGCTTCGGCGTGGGTGTCGCATCCACCGGGCGCGCCTTGCTCCCAGTCACGCGGCCGGTCGCGTCGTGGACGCTGCCGGCCACCGGGGCGCTGCTCGAGGCGACCGAACGGGCGGGCGAGTGTGCACCCCTCGGAACCGCGCGGGTGGATACGCTGCTTCGCACGCCGGGGGGCCGGCCCGCGGCGCTCCGCCTGGTCTACGGCGGAGGGGGACGCGTGACGCTGCTGGCGGACGCGGTCTACGTTTGCAACCGCGCCCTGCGGGAGACGGACGCCGGGCTCGCGGTGCTTCCATGGATCCTGGGCGACCATCCCTCGCGCGTGGTGTTCGACGAGTACCATCAGGGATTCGGCGAGCAGGGCTCGCTGGTGGTGGCGGCGGCCCGCTGGGCGGCCGGTGCGCCCGCCGGTTGGGCGATGGTGCAGCTCGCCGGCGCCGGCCTCGCCCTGTTGGCGCTTTCGGCCGTCAGGTTCGGGGCCACGGCGGGTGGCGTCACGCGGCTCCGGCGGTCACCCGACGAGCATCTGGAGGCGCTGGCCAACGGACTCGAGCGGGGTGACGGCGCCGGAGAAGCGGTGGCGCTGATCGTGGCGGGGCTGCGGCATCGCCTCGGCCGGGCGTCTCCCACGGGCCCGGCCCCGGTCGAGGCGGAGGCGTGGCTCGAGGCGCTGGCGCGCTCGGCACACGGCGAGCCGGTGCGCCACGCGATCGGGCGGCTGATTGCGCTCACTCACCAACGCGCGGACGCCGACCGGGTGCTGGATGTCGGCAACGCCGCGGAGGACGTATGGACGGCACTGCGGCAGGAAAAGACCCGGCAGCGCTCCTAGTCGCGCTGCGCCGGGTGGTTCTGGGCCAGGAGGCGGCCACGCACGAGGCGCTGGTCGCGATCCTCGCGCGCGGCCACGTGTTGCTCGAGGGCGTGCCGGGGACGGCCAAGACGCTGCTGGTGCGCGCTCTCGCGCGGGCGCTCACCGTGCGGTACGCCCGCATCCAGTTCACGCCGGACCTCATGCCGGCGGACATCACTGGCGTGTCGGTGCTGATGAGCGCGCAGGAGTTCGTCTTCCGTCCCGGCCCCATCTTCGCCGACCTGATCCTGGCGGACGAAATCAACCGGGCGCCGGCGAAGACGCAGGCGGCGCTGCTCGAGGCGATGCAGGAGCGGACGGTCACCGTGGATGGAAGCACGCACGCGCTGCCGCCGGTATTCACGGTGTTTGCGACGCAGAACCCGATCGAGTTCGAGGGGACCTATCCCCTCCCCGAGGCCGAGCTGGACCGGTTCATGCTCAAGATCGCGATCGGCTACCCCGCGGAGGCCACCGAGCGCGCGATCCTGAACCGTCACCTCGAGGGGTTCGAGGCGGATGCGCCCGAGTCCTACGGCATCGCGCCCGTACTCGACGGGGATGGCCTGCAGGCGCTACGCCGCGCCACGGACGCGATCCACGTCGAGCCGCGGCTGGTGGCCTACATCACCAGCATCGTGCGAGCCACGCGCGACGCCGCCTCGCTGACCCTGGGCGCGAGCCCGCGCGCGGCCGTTGCGCTCCTCAAGGCGTCCAGGGCCGCGGCGCTGCTGGCGGGGCGCGATTACGTGACCCCCGACGACGTGAAGGCGCTGGCGCTGTCCGCGCTGCGCCACCGCGTCGCGGTGGCGCCGGAGCTGGAGCTGGAGGGGGTCACGGCAGACCACGCCCTCAAGGCGATCCTCGAGCAGATCGAGACGCCGACCACGTGATCCTGCCGACGCGCCGCGCCGCGCTCGCGCTCGCCGCCCTCGCGCCGCTCGCGCTCCTCGGCTACCGCACGGCGGCTGCCCTCGACTTGATGCTGGTGCTCGATGCCGCTCTGGTCCTGCTGATTCTGCTGGACGCCCGGCTGGCAGCCGATCCCCGTCGGCTCCAGGTCGAGCGCGACGCGCCTGCGGCGTTCTTGCGCGGCCGGCCGGCGAGTGTGAGCTACCTGTGGCGCAACCCGTCGGCACACCGGGCGCGCCTGCTGGTGCGGGAGGTCCGGCCGCCGATCCTGGGGCCCGCGCCCGCGCCTCATCAGCTGGCGGTCCCCGGGCGGGCCCAGGTGCGCGAGACCTTCGCTTTCACCCCGGCGCGGCGCGGCGCTCAGACCGCGGGGTGGCTCGCGGTGCGCAGCGTGGGGCCGCTCGGGCTCGGGCAGCGCCAGGACCGGTACGATCTCCCCTGGGACGTCACCGTGTTCCCGACGCTCCCGGAGACCCGGGTCAAGGCTTCGGTGGCGGGCGCGGTGCGGCGGCGGGAAGCGGGGCTGGTTGCGCAACGCCAGCTCGGCGAGGGGCGCGTCTTCGAGAGCCTGCGGGAGTGGGTGCCCGGCGACGACACGCGGATCATTGACTGGAAAGCCACGGCACGGCGGCACAAGCTGATCGCCCGGCAGTACGAGGCCGAGCGGCGCCAGCACGTGCTGCTCCTGCTCGACGCCGGCCGGCTGCTCATGGCGGAGGTGGCGGGCCGGCTGCGACTGGAGTTCGCCGTGGACGCGGCGGTGGACCTCGCGCTGGCGGCGGCGCGCCACGGTGACGATGTCGGTGTGCTCGTCTTCGCCGACACGGTGCGACATTACGTCGCCCCGCTGCGCGGGCGGCGTGGCCTCCAGCGGGTGCTCGAGGTCCTGGCTCGCGTCGAGCCGGCCATGGTGGAGCCGGACTACCCCGGCGCGTTCCGGTTCCTGAGCGTGCACAATCGGAGGCGCGCCCTGGCAGTGCTCTTCACGGACGTGATTGATCGGTCGGCCTCCGAGGCGCTCGTGGCGAATGTCGCCACGCTGCGCCCACGTCACCTCCCGGTCGCGGTCACGTTGCGGGACCCGGAACTTGACGCGGCGGCCGCGGCCCGCCCGCGCGACCGCCATGCGGCTTATCGGAAGGCCGCCGCCGCCGAGTTGCTCCGCGCGCGCGGCGACGCGCTCGCCTTGATGCGCCGGTCCGGCGTCGTGGTGCTCGATGTGCCGCCGGCGCGGGCCGGCGCGGCGGTCGTGGATCGGTACCTGGAGCTGAAGCGACGGGGACGGCTGTAGCGGCGCGTTCCGCGCGCCGCCGCCTAGGGAGACGGCCGGTAACCGGAGTGGCTCAGGGTGTCGGGGAGGCCGGGGCGGATGTCGTCGGCGGTGTAGGGCGTGCCGTCGGGACCGACGGAGAAAAGATCGTAGCTGCGACCGTCGGCGGCGACGTGATACTCGTAGGTGCGGGGGAGGCGAAACAGCCCCTGCGTGTGATCGTAGATATTGACCAGCCGCGTGGGGATCGGCATCCCGACGAGCACGTGGAGGTTGTCCGGGTAGCGGGACGTCCGCTCGTGATAGCGCTCGATCGTGACGACGAGCGTGTCGAGGTCGCGGCGCGTCTGCTCGGCCTCGAACCGCGCAAACGAAGCGTCCCGCTGCATCCTCACCATCAGAAACGCCACCCCCGCCAGATTGAGCAAGGCTCCCGCGGCGGCGATGCCGATGGCGAGCCGCTTCCGCGGCCGGTCCACTATCAGCCCCCAGCTCACCGCCGCTGCGGCGAACACGAGCCCGAACCCCGGGACGAATGAGCCGGCGGCTACGAGGAGCAGCGGCCAGGAGCGCCGCGACGGGGTGGAAGGAGCGGACGCCACGGCCGCGAACGCCGGCGGAGCGGCTACTTCCTGAAGACCGTGTACACCAGGAGGGCCAGGCTCGCGATCTGCACGATCAGCGACCAGTCCTGGAAGGTGAGGGACTTGCGGGGCACCACCACCTGGTCCCCCGAATGCACGCCCAGCTCTTGCAGGGTCGAGCGCGCGATGGCGGCGGGATCGAGCGAGAGCCGGATGTTCTGGCCGCCACGGATGAGCTGCAGCTTGTTCTGATTGGCGTCGCGCGTGGGACCGCCCGCCAGAGCGATCAGGTCGAAGATCGTGAGCGTGGGGTCGGCGCTTAAGAGCCCCGGCTTCAGCACCTCGCCCAGCACGGCCACGCGGAACAGCGGCGTCACCGCGATGAACGGCCGCTGGAAGAGCTGCGAGAGGTCGGTGTTGAGCCGCTCGCGGAGCCCCGTCACCGAGAGGTTGCGCACGTTGATCGGGCCGATGAGCGGATACAGCAGGTCGTAGTTCTCGTCGATCGGGAACTCGCCCGACAGCTCGGGGTGCCCCCAGACGAGAATCCGTACCACGTCGCCGGGCCGGACGGCGAGGGACTCCAGCGTGTCGGCGGGTGGCGCCGGCTGCGCGGCGGTGGCCGCCGGATTCTGCGCCGGGGTCGGGTTCTGCGCGCGTGCCCCGCCGGCGGCACACACGGCGAAGGCGGCGGCGATCGCGACGGCGAAGGGGGCTCGGAGCATGAGGCGAAGCTAACGGTTCGTGCGCTCGCCGGTCAACGCGCCGCGTCAGTCCCGCAGCACGCCGGCCAGGTAGCGCCCCGTCTCCGAGCCCGGCGTCACGGCCACCTCCTCCGGCGCTCCCGCGGCCACGACCCGCCCGCCGTCGGCGCCCGCGCCGGGGCCCAGGTCGATCACCCAGTCGGCGCGCTTGATCACGTCGAGGTGGTGCTCGATCACGAGCACGGTGTTCCCCGCGTCCACCAGGCGGTCGAGGACGCCGAGCAGCACGCGCACGTCGTCGAGGTGGAGGCCGGTGGTCGGCTCGTCGAGGATGTACAGCTTGCGTCCGTGCTTCCGGCCGGCCGCGGCGAGCTCGCGGGCGATCTTCAGGCGCTGGGCCTCGCCCCCCGAGAGGGTCGTCGCGCTCTGGCCGAGCCGGAGGTAGCCGAGGCCGACCTCCGCGAGGTGCCAGAGGGCGCGGCCGAGTCGCTCCTGGTGCCGGAAGCGGCGCATCGCCTCGTCCACCGTGAACTGGAGCACGTCGGCGATCGAGTACCCGTGCAGCTTCACGTCGAGGACCTCGCGCCGGTAGCGCGTCGCGTTGCACGCCTCGCACGGGACGAAGACGTCCGCGAGGAAGACCATCTCCACCTGCACGTGGCCCGCGCCCTCGCACACATCGCACCGCCCGCCGCCGCTCCGCCCGCCCGCGACGTTGAAGGAGAAGGTCGCCGGCGTGTAGCGGCGGGTGCGGGCGAGCGGCGCCGCCGCGAACAGGTCGCGGATCTCGTCGAACGCCTTGATGTACGTGACCGGATTGGAGCGCGGCGTGCGCCCGATCGGGGACTGGTCCACCAGCACGACGGCGTCCAGGGCCTCGAGCCCGGTGATCCGCCGCACGCTTCCCACCACCTCGCCCAGGTGCTCCTTCGCGCTGTGGCGCCCCTCGAAGTGGCGCTCGAGCTGGCGGAACAGGACGTCGTTCACGAGGGTGGACTTGCCCGAGCCCGAGACGCCGGTGACCGCGGTGAGCGTGCCGAGGGGAATGGTCACCGTGAGGTCCGCGAGGTTGTGCGCGGTCGCCCCCTCGATGGTGAGCCACCGCGGCCCCGTGCGCCTCCGGACGGACGGGACGGCGATCCGCTTCTCGCCCGACAGGTAGCTGGCCGTCAGCGTGTGCGCGGCGAGCATCCGGGAATAGGGCCCCTCGAAGACGAGCGAGCCGCCGTGCTCGCCAGCCCCCGGGCCGAGCTCCACGAGCCAGTCGGCCGCGCGCATGGCCGACGGATCGTGCTCCACCGCCAGGACGGTGTTCCCCTGGTCGGCGAGGCGCCGGAGGAGCGCGAGGAGGCGGTCGGTGTCGCGCGGATGGAGGCCGATCGTCGGCTCGTCCAGGACGTAGAGGGTCTCGGTGAGCTTGCCGCCCAGCGCGTTCGCGAGGGAGATGCGCTGCGCCTCGCCGCCCGACAGCGTGCGCGTCTGCCGGTCGAGCGTGAGGTAGCCGAGGCCCACGTCCAGCAGGACGCCGAGCCGCTGGGCCAGCTCGCGGAGCACCACGTCGGCGACGGCGCGCTCGTGGCCGGAGAGCGCGAGCGCTTCGAGCCAGGTCGCGAGGTCATGGCTCGTCCGCGCCGCGGCGGCGCCGATGGTCTCTCCGCCCACGAGCACCGCCAGCGCCTCGGGTCTGAGGCGGCCGCCGTGGCAGGCCGGGCACTCGCTCGCCATCTGGTACTGCCGCAGGAAGACGCGCACGTACTGCTTGTAGCGCTTGCGCTCGAGCCGCTTGAGGAACGGGAAGATGCCGAGGTAGCGGCCCTTCTTCCCGTGGAGGAGGAGGCGCCGCGCGGTGGCCGCCAGGCCGCTCCACGGCGCGTCGAACGGGATCCCGGCCTCGTTGCAGGTCTGCCGCAGGAGGCGGCGCCGTCCTTCGTAGCGCGGCTTGGTCCAGGGGTCGATGGCGCCCTCGGCGAGGCTCTTCGCCGGGTCGGGGACGATGAGGCGCTCGTCGTACTCGAGGACGGCGCCGAAGCCGTTGCAGCCGGGGCAGGCGCCGCGCGGATGGTTGAAGGAGAAGAGGGCGGGGGTCAGCACGGGCGCCTCGGTCCCGCAGGAGAGGCAGCGCGGCACCGCGCTGAACGCGATCGGCTCGCCGTGCTCCGGCACCGCCACGGCGCTGGCGTCCCCTTGGGCAAAGGCGGTGGCCAGGGAGTCGGCCAGCCGCTCGGCGTTCTCCGCTAACGCCGCCAGCCGGTCCACCACGACCAGCACGCGCTCGGCCTTGCGCAGATCGACGCCGGGCGGAAGCTCGTCGAGCCGCATCACCGGTGCGTCGGTGCGTCCGTGCGTCCGTGCGTCCGACGCGTTGCCCACCAGCACCCGGAGGAAGCCCATGGCGAGGAGCCCCGCCACCAGCTCCTCGTGGGTGGCGCGCACCACCGGCGGCAGCGGGAAGCAGACGAGCACCGGCCCGCCGACGCCGGCCAGACGATCCACCGCCTCCTGCACCGTGTCGGAGCGCACCTCGCCGCCGCACTGCACGCAGCGTGCGCGGCCGACGCGGGACCACAGCAGGCGCAGGTAGTCGTAGATCTCGGTCGCGGTGCCGACGGTGGAGCGGCTGGAGGTGGTGGGGTTCTTCTGCTCGATCGCCACCGCCGGCGCGATGCCTTCGATGGCGTCCACCGCGGGGCGCGGCATCCGCTCGAGGAACTGCTTGGCGTAGGTGGACAGCGATTCGATGTACCGCCGCTGCCCCTCGGCGTAGATGGTGTCGAAGGCGAGGGACGACTTGCCGGACCCCGAGGGCCCGGTCAGGACGATGAGGCGTCCGTGGGGGAGCGCGAGCGTGAAGCCGCGTAGGTTGTGCTGGCGGGCGCCGCGAACAACGAGGGATGTCATCCGTCCGACGCGAAGGCTAGCCGGATGCCGGCACTATGGCCAGCGCCCCGGCGGCCGGGTAACTTTCGTCGGACATGACGTCGTTGCTCTCGCCGCGCATCCTGAAGCGCGGCCTTGAGTTGTTCGCGCTCGTATCCGTCATCGGCCTCATCGCGCTCCTGATCTACGGCGACAACTGGCAGGCGTCGCTGGAGGCCGCGGAGCGCGTCCGGCCGCTGTGGGTCGGCGTGGCGATCCTCCTCGCCTCCGCGGACTGGTGGGGCGGCGGCATCCGGATCTGGCTGCTGGCCAAGTTCCTGTACCGGCCCACGCCGTTCGGCGGGATGATCGTGGCCGCCGGCCTCAACACCTGGGGCGCGTACCTCACGCCGTCGCAGACGGGCGGCGGGCCGGTGATGATCTACGCCATGAAGCGGTACGGCGTGCCGATCCCCGAGGCCACGATCGCGTCGTTCATGAGCTTCGTCGGCACGGTGGTGTTCTTCGCCATCGCCGGCCCCCTGGCCATCGTGAGCGGCGCGGGCGAGTCGCTCCGCGCGCACGGCGTGCCGCTGCTCCACCTCTCGCTCTACAGCGTGTTCAAGGGCAGCGCCTGGGGCTTCGTCTTCTGGGGCGTGCTGCTGCTGTTCGTGCTGGTCTTCCCGGGCCGGGCCCGCTGGCTCGTGCACACGATCCTGGGCTGGCTGGAGAAGCACGGCAGCGCGCGGTGGGCGGGGCGGGCGGCGGCGTTCCGCGAGGGGATCGACCGGATGCAGGAGTGCGTGGTCAAGTACCTCACGCCCGCCGGGTGGCTGGTGATGTTCGCCGGCGTGGTGACATCGGCGCTCGCCCACGCCAACAAGCTGCTGGCCGGCTACGTGGTGCTGCGCGCGCTCGGCATCGAGGCGAACCTGGTGGACATCCTGATGATCCAGACCGCCATCTCGTTCCTGCTGTACTTCGCCCCCACCCCCGGCGGCGCCGGCGCCGCCGAGGCGCTGGCGGCGGCACTGATGAGCGTCTACGTCCCGCGCGCGCTCCTCGCGGTGTACATGCTCCTGTGGCGCGCCACGGTGAGCTACGGCACCGTGATCGTCGGTTCCTTCGTCTTCTTCAAGCTGCTGCACGGCCGGCTCGACGAGGCCGCGGTGGCGGCGGCCCCGGCGGCGGTGTCGTGACCGCGGCCTACCACGAGGAGGAGGCGCTCGGCAAGCCGATCGACGCCCGGCTGCTCGTCCGCCTGCTGCGCTACCTGCGGCCGTACATCGGCATCACCACGACCGCGATCCTCATGCTGCTCGCGCTCGCGGTGCTCGAGCTCGCGGGCCCCTACCTCACCAAGGTGGCGATCGACCGGGCGATCCCCGCCCGCGACCTGCACCTGATCGCGCTGCTCGGCGGGGCGATGGCGATCGCGCTGGTCGCCCAGTTCGCCCTGGAATACGGCCAGACGGTCCTGACGGCCTACATCGGACAGCGGGTGATGGTGGACCTCCGGCAGGCGATCTTCCGGAAGTTGCAGCGGCTCTCGATCGCGTTCTACGACCGGAACCCGGTCGGCCGGCTGATGACGCGGGTGACCAGCGACGTCGAGACGCTGAACGACATGTTCACCGGCGGCGTGGTCGCGCTGTTCGGGGACGTCTTCACGCTGGTGGTCATCATGGCGTGGATGCTGGCGGTGGACGTCCGGCTCTCGCTCGTCTCCTTCGCCGTCATCCCGTTCGTCGCGCTCGCGGCCAAGGTCTTCCAGGACACGGTGCGCGGCGCGTACCGGATGATCCGGGTGAAGCTGGCCCGCATCAACGCCTTCCTGCAGGAGCACGTGACCGGGATGCGCGTCGTCCAGCTGTTCGGACGCGAAGCGCAGGCGTACGGGCGGTTCGAGGCGGTGAACCGCGACTACCTCGTCGCCAACCTGGATTCGATCGTCGCCTACGCCATCTTCTTCCCCGCGATCGAAGTGCTCACGTCCGTGGCGCTGGCCAGCATCCTGCTCTACGGGGGCGACCGCGTGCTGGGTCACACGCTCACGGTGGGCGTGCTCGCCGCCTTCCTCCAGCTGGCGCGCCGCTTCTTCCGCCCGCTCCAGGACCTCTCCGAGAAGTACAACATCCTGCAGTCGGCGATGGCGTCGTCCGAGCGGGTCTTCAAGCTGCTCGACGCCGAGGAGACGGTGCGCGACCAGGCGCAGCCGCGGCGCCTGGCGCCCCCGGTCCGCGGGACGGTGGCGTTCGAGGACGTCTGGTTCCGGTATCCCGCGCGGGACGGCACCGAGCCCCGGGCCGACGGCTGGGTGCTCAAGGGGGTCAGCTTCACCGCGCGGCCGGGCGAGACGGTGGCGGTCGTCGGACACACCGGGGCGGGGAAGACCACCATCATCAACCTGCTGCTGCGCTTCTACGACGTGGAACGCGGGCGGGTCACCGTGGATGGCGTGGACATCCGCGAGCTGGGGCAGGAGGAGCTGCGGGAGCTGATCGGCCTGGTCCAGCAGGACGTCTTCCTGTTCACCGGCGACATCGCGGCCAACATCCGCCTCGGCTCGGCGGTGGGCGACGCGGCGGTCGAGGCCGCGGCGCGCCGGGTCGGTGCGCACCGGTTCATCGAGCGGCTGCCCGAACGCTACGCGCACCGGCTCGGCGAGCGGGGCCAGAACGTCTCGGTGGGGGAACGGCAGCTCCTGGCGTTCGCGCGCGCGCTGGCCGCGGACCCGGCGATCCTCGTGCTCGACGAGGCGACCTCCTCGGTGGACGCGGAGGCCGAGGAGCTGATCCAGCGGGCCATCGCCGAGCTGATGCGGGGCCGCACCAGCATCGTGGTGGCGCACCGGCTCTCGACCGTGCAGCACGCGGACACGATCCTGGTCCTGCATCACGGGGAGATCCGGGAGCGGGGCAGCCACCGGGAGCTGCTGGCGGCGGGCGGCCTCTACGAACGGCTGTACCAGCTGCAACTCGGCTCCGGGCTGGCCGCGTCGGCGTGACGCGCGTGCTTGCCTGGCTGTTGGGCGGCGGCTACGTTTTTTCCACCTGTCCGGGCGAGGCTCCCTAATGGCGTTCATTGAGTTGGGTGGTCAGCGGTACCCGGTCCCCGCGGGCGAGATGCTGGTGGGGTCGGGCGCCGAGTGCCACCTGCGCCTGCAAGGTCCGGGCGTGCCCCAGCGCCCGGTGGTGCTCAGCACCGGAGCCGACAAGGCGGTGACGATCCGCCGCGCCGACGAGAGCGGCGTGGTCGAGATCAACGGCGTCCACCTCGGCGCGATGCCCCAGCCGCTGCTGCACGGGGACAAGATCACCATCGGCGCCGAGGAGCTGCTGTTCGCGGACGAGCGCGAGAGCGGCAGCACGAAGTACATCTCCGCGGTCAAGCTGACCGACCTGCAGCCCGCGAGCGCCAAGAGCGGCGCCCCCGCGAAGCCGACGGGGACGACGGGCGGACGGGTGGTCTGCCTCACCGACGGTCGGGAGTACAAGATCGAGACGGCGGCGCTGCGGTTCGGGCGCGAGGCGGGGGCGGACGTGGTGGTGCCCGGGACCCAGGTGTCCCGGCGCCACGCCGAGATCGTGGCCACGCCGCGCGGCTACATGCTGATCGACACCAGCACCAACGGCGTGATGGTGAACGGGGAGCGGGTGCAGAATCAGCGGATCCTCGCGCGGGCCGACGTGATCAAGATCGGCGACGAGGAGTTCCGCTTCTACGCGGACGCGGCGCCGCAGGCGCCCGCCGCCGCCGCCCCGCCGATGCCGCCGGTCGCGCAAAAGCCCGCCTTCGGGCAGACCCTGCCGGTGTCCGGGCTGCCCCCCGCGGTGGCCGTGCCGCCCCAGAGCGCTGCCGCCCTCCCCCCGGCGCCTCCTCCGCCGCCCGCGGCACCGGCGCACCTCCAGTCCACCGGGTATTTCGAGTCGCCGCCCAAGCCGGCCGCACCCCCGGTCCCCCCGGTCGCCGCGCCGGCTCCGCCTGCGGCCGCTGCGCCCACGCCGCCGCCCGCCGCGCCCCCGCCGCCGCCCCAGGCTGCCGCCCCCGCCGCGCGCGGCTCGGCCGCCGCCGCACCGCAGCTCGCCAAGTTCCTGGTGCGGTCGGGGTCGATGAAGGGCCAGCGGCTGCTGATCAAGGTGCCGATCGTGAACATCGGGCGCGCCGACTACTGCGACCTCGTCATCCCGGACGACTCGGTTTCGTCGCAGCACGCCAAGCTCACGCGCCGCGAAGGGATCTGGGTGCTCACCGACCTCGGATCCACCAACGGCACGCTGGTGGACGGCGAGAAGGTCGAGGGCGAAGTGCCGCTGGCGCCGGGAGCGTTCGTCCGGTTCGGCGACGTGCAGCTGGTCTTCGAACCCACCGACGACGCGGCCGACATGAACGCGCCCAAGGCCACCCGGACCATCTCCGCCGTCAAGCTCCAGGACCTGAAGAAACCGTCCGGGCCACCCCGCTGAACGCCGCCTGACTGGGCTCGTGCACATCACCTGCGCCGCGCGGACCGATGTCGGACTGATCCGGTCCGGCAACGAGGACAACTACCTGATCGTGCCCGAGCGCGGCCTGTTCATCGTGGCCGACGGGATGGGCGGTCACGCGGCGGGCGAGGTCGCGAGCGAGATGGCGGTGCGCATCATCGCGGGCGATCTCGGGAGCTTCAAGGGACTCGGGGCGGAAGAGGCCGCGACGCGGATGATCAACGCCATCCGCCAGGCCAATGCGGCCATCTACGAGCGCACGCTCAGCGAGCACGACAAGCGCGGGATGGGCACCACCACCACGGTGCTGGTCCTGCACGGCAACCGCTACCTCGTCGGCCAGGTCGGCGACAGCCGGGGCTATCTGCTCCGCGACGGCGTCTTCCACCAGCTCACCAAGGACCACTCGTACGTCCAGGAGCAGGTGGATGCGGGCTACCTGACCCCCGAGCAGGCGCGCACCCACCCGTACGCCAACGTGATCACCCGCTGCGTCGGCGCGAGCGGCGACGTGACGCCCGATCTCTTCTCCGGCGTCGTCCGGGTCGGGGACGTCTTCCTGCTGGCGAGCGACGGGCTCACGGGGATGCTGGAGGACGACGCGCTGGCGTCCATCGTCCAGTCGGACGGCTCGCCGGAGAAATGGGTGGACCGCCTGGTGGCCGAGGCCAACCGGCGCGGCGGCCTCGACAACATCACGGTCATCATCGTCAAGGTGGATTCGGTGGGCCGGCCCTCGGGCGAGACCACCCAGACCGCCGCCGTCGGCGACCCGACGAACTAGCTCATCAGCGGATCCTGATCTCGCCTCCAAGCCGTGTGATCGGCGCGGCGTATCTCACTCCGGGCTCCCAGAACCGTTTTCTGGCCACGGGTTCCGCGGAATGGGTGCCGCGAGCAGCACGCTGGGATCTGCCTCAAGCCGATCCAGGGCGTCGTAGAAGCTCTGGAGCGTCGATCCCGGATCCGGCATTCGCACGAAGAACTGTCCCGACCGCGTCACTCCCAGCACTTGCAGGCCGTTGCGCGCGAAGAACGCGGCCTTCACCGAGTCCGGTACTCCTGCCTTGAAGCGCAGCGCGATGTCCGTTCGGAAGTAGACCACAGCGGAGTCGGTTGGGTGCCGAACCACGCGCGTCGTATCGAGGGGGGGGACCGAGTTGGTCAGAAGGGGCCAGTTCGTTCCTTGGCCGGGGAGCGGCTCCAACCGGCGCTCTCGGGGCGCGGGATGTCCGGCGTCGGGGCGCGAAGGGTAGCGGCTGAACCGAGCCGGACTCATTGGCGTGAAGGGTATCAGAACCGCCACGAGGATCTCGGGCTGTGACCTCAGTCGATCCACGGCGGCGTAGAGGCTGTCAAGCGTTGGCCCGGGATCCGGGATCGTCACAAAGAACTGGCCCCCGCCGATTCCTATCACGCTGATCGAGTTCCTGGCGAAGAACGCGCGCTTCGCCGAATCAGACACCCCCTCTTTGAACCTTAGCGCAAGGTTGACCCTGAAATAGAGGAAGGTCGTGTCACCTGGCGAGTGTACCAGACGGCTGGCATCCAAGCGAGGATACCCAGACAGAATGGGCCGGGCCCCGAGTGAGGCGCTGTTCAGAAAGCGACTGCGCGGGACGGGTGGATTGTCGCGGCGGATCAGCGGCATGAACACCAGAACAATGGGTTCCCGGTGGAGTGAGTCCCTCCTTGCCTGGACGGCTTGCCACGTGGCGCCCGGGTCCGGCATCATCACGATGTAGGATCCTGTGATCGGCACGCCGCCCACTATCCGGGCGTGATACTTGGCGAGCAGGGCTCGAATGCTGGATCCGGACGCGGTGTCGGAAAACATGATCTCGTACAGCCTGCGATAGTAGATCCGCCCAGTATCGGCAGGGTTCGTAACCGCGTACAGCGTGTCGCGAGGATATGCAGTGCCTGTCGGGATCGGCGGCCTCGCCGTATCCGAAGCGAAGCCGATCTCTCTCATCCCAGCGTACTCGATCGGAACGACGAGACGAATCTCCGGTTCGACCCTGAGGCGGTCTATGACGTCGTAGAAGTTCTGAAGCGATGGGCCGGGGTCGGGCATGCGGACGAAGAACTGGCCGTTCGTGGTCACGCCGACCACGGTCATGGAGTGCCTGGTGAAGAAGACGATCTTCGCAGAGTCAGTCACTCTCGCATTGAAGCGTAGCGCTATGTCGGTTCTGAAGTAGATCAGGCTCGTATCGCCCAGGCTGTGAACCAAGCGGCTGGCGTCGAGTCGTGGGTACGTGCCGACGAGCAGCGGCCAGTTAGCCTGGGCGTGGACCGGCTGGATGCTCGCGCGCCGGCCCTGCCAGCATCCTGCCGCGCCAAGCACAGTCGCACAGATGACGGCGACGAGGCGAGCGAGCATACGATGCGCTCCGCTTGCGGTAGCCCTTCAGTTCACCTGGACGCGGCCGAAGCCTGCCCAGCGGCGGCGGGCCATGGCCGCCTGACGCTGCAGCACCCTCTCCGGGGCGCCCAGGTCGAAGGCCGAGTGGCCCTCGCGCAGCGCCAACGGGTTGAGGCCGGACAGCACGTTTGAGGCTCGACGCGCGGGGGCGTTCGGGATCGTCATGGTGTTCGCCCCCGCCTCACAGTCTATGCGGTCTCTCCCCGGCACGACCGGCCCAATCCCAGTCGTGGGGTCGGCCGCAGAACGAAGTGCCACCTCGCAGACTCCGGCGTATTCGCCGACGCGCAGCAGCGAGTCATCGGGCAGGTAGAGCGGATTCCAGAAGGCCGTGTCGGGAACGAAGGCCTCTCCGTAAAGACCGGACGACTGGACCGTCGTCAAGCCGCCGCCGCCGGGGCCCTGCGATACGAGGACTGCACGGCGGCTGTCGTGACTCCACGTGACCTCGGTGCCGAATCGGTCACAGTCGCGATTGTTGCCGACGGGCGCAGCACTCGCGCCGGTCAATGGCGCCAGGTAGGCGCCACACCGGACGCTGCCACTCACATAGAAGGCCACCTGGTCGGCCGTCGGAGAGACGGCTCCGAAGCCAGAGCCGATGGGGTCCCCTGCGACATACGGCCCGATGGGGTCGAGCGTGTCTGGAGCGCTTCGGTACATGATGAACTTCGGGTACGGCAGCGCTGACCAGAGCACGTCCACACTGTCCTTCTCCAGGTACATGCGCTGGAGGAAGGGAGCGGTGGCCAGCGGCGTGCCGTTCTGGTCCATCACGATGGTTCGCCAGGCTGTGTCACCGCTCGGGGAATCCAGGACCGCCAGCCGGCGGCCGCCCTGCGCAACCGACACCGCCGTGGCCCAACCCGCCCCTGGCACTGGGACCGAGCGCGCCGGCGCGCCGGGCGGCTCGAGAATGACGGTAGTCTGATCCACGCCCGGGGCCACGTGCACCGGGTAGCCGCAGATCGGCGTGCCGGGGCGCTCGCGTGACAACAGAGAGACGGAGCCGTAGGCGTCGAGCTGGTAGATGGGCTCAGGCGCACCCTGGACGGGGACGGGCTGGGGCAGGACCGAGTCGCCGGTCGAGTTCAGACGTTTCTGCTGTGCCCCTCGGACGATGTAGTCCCTGACCCGAGCAGGCGTCAGGGTGGAATCCATCGCCAGAAGCTGAGCAGCGACGCCGGCGACCAGTGGAGCGGACGCAGAGGTGCCGCTCCCGATGGCAATCGCCTGGGGGCCAAAGCGCGATGGGGCGATCGACACTACAGATTCAGCAGGCGCCGCGATATCTGTCTGACCGCGGATGACGTTGGAGCCCTGGCCCGTTATCGCATCGTGCCAACGCGTGCTCCCACGCATGGTGCCAGCAACAAACAGAATCCGGTCGGCGAATCCGTGCATCTTCAGGTACAGAAGAGCAGCGGTAAGACCGTACTGCGGCGCCGGGGACTCGAGGTATGCCTGCGGTGTGAATACCGAATCGTCGTTCCCCGCCGCCACGACGATCAGAGTGTTGGGACTCTGCTCCAGGACCTGCGTGAGCGCAGCCCTGAGGACGGCTTGATTAGTCGAGTCACTGGGTTTGCCGCCGACGCTGATCGATATGTTCAACACCCGGGGCCGGTCCGCAATCAACTGTGGCCCCAGCTGGAGTGTGAATGACCTGGCGTTGTCGGTGCCAGCGCGATTGTCAAGACTTCCCGCCGCATAGAGATGAAGCCGGGTACGCCAAATGACACCTGTGGCCCCCACGCCGTTGTCACCTTCGGCAGTCGCCACGCCGGCGACAATTGTGCCATGCAACTCGTACCCTGCGATGACGCTGTCGGGCTCCGGCGGTGCGAGTTCGCGACTAACGCTGTACAGTGTCGGAGAAGAGCCGCGAAGGTCCGCCTCAGCGGTATCGAATCGCATCTCGAGGACCCCGATACTTGGGGCGTGCCCGCCGTATTCTCCGTCTTCGCATCCCCAAGCGAGGGGAGCCCGGATAGCATTCAGCGCCCATCTTAGCCCGCTGCCATTGAACCAACTGGCTCGGTCCAGGCCGGGCCCGTCCGCCGGGAATCGAGAGTTCAAGTGCACGCGGTAGTCACGGCGCTTGAGGGGCGATACGAGAGTGATCCCCGGCTCCGCCTGCATCGCATGGATGCGCGCTTGGTATGCGCTCCATCCCTCACCTGGATCGCTCGTCCGGACCGTGTAGGCGTGTATAAGCGGCAGGCCGCTCACGATTTCGGCTCCGTACTTCAGCAGAAAAGCTCGGATTGTACCTCCGGAGGTCGAGTCGGCAAACACGATGTCGAACAGACGGCGGTAGTAGATCGGTACAGTGTCGACCGGGTCTCGCACTAGATACAGAGAGTCGTCAGGTCTGTCTGACGTCGGTATCGGCGGCCTCACAGTGTCGGTGACCACGGTGAGAAGCAGGAGAGGGCCCGACGTGCCTTCGCGGGACCGGAAATCGCCCCTGCCTGGGTCGCCCTCTACGGTCTTCTTGAGAATCCACCCGTCGTTCGACTGGCCGGCCAGCCACGCTTGGACGTCCGCCGTCACGTCGAAGCTCACCAGCCCCGTCTGGCCATTCTTGAGTAGCGCTGTTGCCGTCGGCGTCGCGACCCAGGGGTACGAAGCACTGTCGTCCATGTTCCAGGCCGTGGCCCCGGTGCAGCTCGGCCGGTGATCGGCCGGCGCGGTGTCCACCGCGCAGTTCCAGGTCGCACCCAACTCGGTCCAGTCATGAGTCATGCGGTGCAGCTCGACCGGGCGACCCGCCGCGCTCCAGTTGTCGGCCAGCTCCGCGATGGTCAGCTCGAGCCGCGCCGCGGTGACGGTCCCGCCGCCCACCGCCTGCGTGAGCGTCTGCTGGTCCCAGCGCAACAGGGCGCGGTTCTTCCCCAGCGCGGTCAGACGCAGGATCGGCTCGGCGCCCTGGTTCCGGTTCGGCTCCAGTCGCCGGATGTAGGTGTCGGCCGTCGGCGCCAGCGTCGTGTCGCGGGCCGGCACCGCATCGGCCTGCGGCCGGGCCGTTGGCACGCCTGTCGGCCGGTCCTGCTGGCATCCGACGGCCCCGAAGACCGACGTGCACACAGCTGCCAGAAGATGGGCGAGCATACGTGGGGTCCTCCACTGTGAGCCGGTCGGAACGGGGGGCATCGGGGCCTCCGGCAAGAGTCCGCTGGAAGCCCGCCCGAACGGACGGACTTCGCCGGAGACGCTAGCACTGAGGCGTCATCTCCCCGTCATCAATCCACTGCAGAGCGTCGAGTCGGTCAACAATGGGTATCCAAGAGAATGGATCGGAGTTGCTCGTCGCCGCGACTAACCCCGCAGCGCGGGCACCACGTCCGATGCGGCGATCGTGGCCGGCCGGCTCACGAACACGCGCAGCCGGCGCGCCGATTCGACGAGGTCCTCCGCCGTCTTCGGCAGGTCCATCCGGCCGGGCCAGCCGCGCTCGGTGAGCCGGGCCACGGTCCCGTCCCGCCGGGCCACCGCCACGTCCAGGCAGAGCATTGCGGTCTTACAGGGGAAGTCGATAGGCAGCTCGGCGGGTCCCGGGGCCTTAGTCGCCTCGGCGAGCGCGGCGGCCTCGACAACATCACGGTCATCATCGTCAAGGTGGATTCGGTGATTGGCGCAAGCGATCTCATCCTGGCTGCCGCGGAGCCTCCGGCGTTGCTCTGGGGCGCGACTAACGTCGCAGCGCCGCCACCACGTCCGCGGCGGCGAGGCTGACCGGCCGCCGCACGAACACGCGGAGCCGCCGCGCCGATTCGACCAGGTCTTCCGCCATCTTCGGCAGGTCCATGCGTCCGGGCCACCCGCGCTCGGTGAGCCGGGCCACCGTCCCGTCGCTCCTCGCCACTGCCACGTCCAAGCCCAGCATCGCCGTCTTGTAGGGGAAGTCGATCAGCAGCTCGCCGCGCGAGAGGCCGGCGCGCTTCGCCAGCGCGTCCTCCGCGGCCTCCAGGCGCTCGCCGCCCTTCCAGACCCACGACGGGACCTCGCCGTCCAGTTCGCCGGGAAGCAGCTCCAGCGCCCGCTTGTAGAGGCGCCGCTCGCGGAGCGCGGTGGCGAGGCCGGTCTTGTCGCGCGTGGCCAGGTCGTGCATCAGCGCGTCGTCCGTCGCCTCGGCGATCGTCGCCGGCTCGATCGTGCCGCGCGCCACCGCGTCCCGCACCAGCCGCTTGAACATCGCGGTCGCGCTCCGCACGGCGTGGTGCCAGTAGACGTTGCGGTACATCTGGTACTTGGCGAACAGGAGCGACTCGAGCGCCGAGAGGCCCTTCTCCATCACGCCGAGCGTGCGGCGGCCGTCCAGCTCGATCACGACCAGGCACGCCAGCAACCGCTCCACGTCGATCTCGCCGTAGGGGACCCCGCACATCACGGCGTCGCGCTTCAGGTAGTCGATCTTGTCGAGATCGATCGAGCCCGAGACGAGGCCCGCCAGCGGATGCGTGCTGGTGCCCCGGATGACGGCCCCCAGCGCCGCCGGCTCGGTGCCGGCGGTCGCGCTCACCAGGCCGGCCAGGTCGGCGCGCGCCAGGTAGCGCTCGCCCAGCGCCTCGTGCGACAGGAACCCCGACTCCTCGAGCGCGTGGGAGAAGGGGTAGTGGCCGATGTCGTGGAGCAGCGCGGCGAGCCGGATCAGCAGGGCGTCGGCCTCGCCGATCTCGAACGTGCGCCGCGCGCGCAGCGCCCCGATGGCGCGCCGCGCCAGATGGTAGGTGCCGAGCGCATGCTCGAAGCGGCTGTGGGTGGCGCCCGGATAGACGAGGAAGGCGTGGCCGAGCTGCCGGACGTAGCGCAGCCGCTGGAAGGCGGCCGTGTCGATCACGCGCAGGGCGGCGGGCTCGAGCCGGATGTTCTGCCAGAGCAGGTCGCGGACGACCTTCTCCTCTGCCTCGTGGGATTCGGGCGTCGGACGGCCCTCCGGACGCGGTTGACAGCGCTGACCCCGGGCGGCGATTGTACCGGCCCTTGGCGACGCTGGATGCTACGGAGCGGGGGGCTGCGCCGCAACCCGAGAGCGGGCCGGCGAAAGCGCCGCAACCGCCGCGCAAGTCTGCGGCGCACAGAGAGTTGCAGCCCCCTGGGGCGATGGTTCGCACGGAATTTGCTGTTCTGGTCTACGGGATTCCGGATCAGCGAACCGACGTCGGCGCACACGCTCCAGCAGGTGCTGAGCCAAGGAGGAGGACGTGTCCATTCCGGTGACGGCCTGCACGACGAACAAGACGCTCCTCGCCTGGGTCGAGGAGGCCGAGGCGCTCTGCAAGCCGGCGTCGGTGCACTGGTGCGACGGGTCGGAAGAGGAGTACGACGCGCTGTGCGAGGGACTGGTCCAGGCCGGCACGTTCATCCGCCTGAACCCCGCCAAGCGGCCGCACTCCTTCCTGGCGCGCTCCCACCCGAGCGACGTCGCGCGGGTCGAGGCGCGGACCTTCATCTGCGCGAAGACGAAGGACGAGGCCGGGCCGACGAACAACTGGGAAGACCCGGCGACGATGCGCGCGACGATGCGCGGCCTGTTCGACGGCTGCATGCGCGGCCGGACGATGTACGTGATCCCCTTCTCGATGGGGCCGATCGGCTCTCCCATCGCGCACATCGGCGTGCAGATCACCGACTCCGCGTACGTCACCGTGCACATGAAGATCATGACGCGGATGGGGCAGAAAGTGCTCGACGCCCTCGGCGACGGACGGTTCGTCCCGTGCATGCACTCGGTCGGCGCGCCGCTCAAGCCGGGGCAGAAGGACGTCCCCTGGCCCTGCCAGGGCGACGTCGCCAGGAAGTACATCGTCCATTTCCCCGAGACGCGCGAGATCTGGTCGTACGGCTCCGGCTACGGCGGCAACGCCCTGCTCGGCAAGAAGTGCCTCGCGCTGCGGATCGCCTCCGTGATGGCGCGGGACGAGGGATGGCTGGCCGAGCACATGCTCATCCTCGGCCTCGAGTCGCCGCGGGGGGAGCTGACCTACGTGGCAGGCGCATTCCCGAGCGCCTGCGGCAAGACCAACCTCGCGATGATCGTGCCGCCCAAGGGGTTCGAGGGCTGGAAGGCCAGCACGGTCGGGGACGACATCGCGTGGCTCAAGCCCGGCCCCGACGGGACGCTGCGCGCGATCAACCCCGAGGCGGGCTTCTTCGGTGTGGCCCCGGGCACGAACCGCGAGACGAACCCGAACGCGATGGATTCGATGCGGGCCAACTGCATCTTCACGAACGTCGCGCTCACCGACGACGGGGACGTGTGGTGGGAGGGCATGGGACCGGCGCCGGAGCATCTGATCGACTGGAAGGGCCGGGACTGGACCCCCGCGTCGCCCGAGCCGGCGGCCCACCCCAACTCGCGCTTCACGGCGCCGATCACCCAGTGCCCCTCGTACAACCCGGCATGGGAGGATCCGGCGGGCGTGCCGATCAGCGCGTTCCTGTTCGGCGGGCGGCTCTCGACGATCTTCCCTCTCGTCCTCGAGGGCCGCGACTGGGTCCACGGGGTCTTCCTCGCCGCGACGATGGGCTCGGAGGCCACCGCCGCCGCGCTCGGCTTGGCGGGGGTGCGGCGCGATCCGTTCGCGATGCTCCCGTTCGCCGGCTACAACATGGGGGACTACTTCGCCCACTGGCTCGCGATGGGCCGGCGCGGCGGGATCAAGCTGCCGCGCATCTTCCGCGTGAACTGGTTCCGGCGCGACGAGACCAACAAGCTCGTCTGGCCGGGCTACGGGCAGAACATGCGGGTCCTCAAGTGGATCGTGGATCGCGTGCACGGGCGCGCCGACGCGGTGGACGGCCCTCTCGGCCTCATGCCGCGGTACGACGACCTGGACTGGAAGGGCCTCGACTTCGACCGCGCCTTGTTCCGGGCGATCACCGACCTCAGGCGCGAAGCCGCCAAGGGCGAGATCGAAGGGGTCAAGAAGTGGTTTGCGAAGTTCGGGGAGCACCTGCCGCGCGAGATGTCGGAGCAGCTCGCCGAGCTCGCGGCGCGCGTGGAGGGGATGCCCGAGACGTGGCGGGC
>Ga0187849_1001077_pt1 | contig 32099 bp, 30 predicted proteins | sample June2016WEW_4_10_2_FD_132412 | JGI IMG/M metagenome (GOLD analysis project Ga0187849, IMG submission 132412) | Peatland microbial communities from SPRUCE experiment site at the Marcell Experimental Forest, Minnesota, USA - June2016WEW_4_100 | ecosystem: Environmental > Terrestrial > Soil >...
GGGGAAATCGACTATGCCGCCCGGCACCTCTGCGAAGACCTTAACAGCATGCGGCCGGTCACCTTGGACAGATTTCATTTTCCCATCCGCTACCAAGTCCAATAGCCGACCCACCAAAGATTTTCTTAAAAACCGCGAAAAGGTGGCGGTTTGCTCAGACCTCTAAGGTTATAATAAGGGCCATTGGGGCCATTGCCGATGACGGAGAGCGAGCCGTGCTCCATGTGGCGAATATTGAGGATTTGTTCCAGGAGAGCCTGAGGAGTAATGGAATGGTTCATGGCAATGAATATATATGCACATCTATACTAGGCAACAAAAAAACGCCCAAAACTCAATTTCCGAAGAATTTCGTCATGCGCCCCAGGACTGGCCGGTTGGCCGCTTGGCTGGAGATGCCACTCAAACCCCCGATCTCACTGCAGGGGCGTGGTGTTTCGCTCTCCCCCGGCGCGTTCCGCGTCCTGTGCCACAGCTTCTGCCACGACCCCCAGCCCGCTTTCTTCCTCACCACCCGCCCCGGCCCCCGCGCTCAGCCCAAAAAGTCCGCCGCCCACTCCCTCATCATCGCTCTGCGCAAGCAGAACCATTCGGTCTATGAAATCAGTGAGTCGCTCAAGGCCCAAAGGGTTCCTTTGAGCCCCACCGCCGTGGGCGAGGTCCTCAAGGCCGAGGGCTTCGCCCGGTTGCCCCGGCGCCTGGATGAGGAGCGACCTCAGCACCCCCATCCCACCGTCGAAGCCGTCGCCGACGTGCGCGAGTTCTCCCTGGCCCCAGGCCGCTTCCTTACCAAGTGTGGCGGGCTGTTCCTGTTCCTGCCCGACTTGGCGCGCCTGCCCGTCCAGGCCCTGGCCGAGGCCGCCCGCCTGCCAGGCTCGCAAATGATCCCCCCGGCCCACGCCTTGCGCGCCTGCCTGAGCCTCAAGCTCTGGTCGCTGGAACGAAAGAGCCACGTCATGTCGCTGGTGGCCGATGAGGGCCTGGCCTTGTTCTCCGGCCTCAATGTCAGCCCCAAGAAGAGTTTCTTCAGCCAATATTCCTCCCGCATCACGCCCACCCAGACTCAAAAGCTGCTGGCCGCCTGGCACGATCAAGCCCAGGGCCGCAAACTCTGGGACGGTTCCTCCTTCAACCTGGATTTCCACTCCGTGCCCTATTACGGGAAGGACCCTCAGGTGGAGTCGCATTACGTGTCCATGCGCAGTCGCCGCCAGCCCAGTATTTTGGCCTTCTTGGCCCAGGATGAGCAGAGCCAGAGCTTCTGCTATTCCAATGCCGATTTGCGCAAGGGCGAGGAAGCCGACGAAATCTTCGCCTTCATCGCCTTCTGGGAAAAGGCTCACGGGCAGCGGCCCAAGCATCTGGTCTTCGATTCGAAGCTGACCACCTATGGCCATTTGGTGCGGCTGGATAAGGAGTTGCACATTGCCTTTATCACCCTGCGCCGCCGCTTCCCCAGACTGTTGAAAGAAGTCTATTCGCTGCCCCGCTCGGCTTGGCGGCGGGTGGAACTGGACGTGCCCACCCGCCAGTACCGCACGCCGCGAGTTTATGAACAACCGGTGAAACTCGAAGGCCACTGGTTCCGGCAAATCTTCGTGCTGGACCTGGGGCACGAGCACCCCACCATCCTGCTGACCAACCAGCAGGAAGCCCCGATCGCGGGGCTGATCACCCGCTACGCTCGCCGCATGCTCATTGAGAATAGTCTGAGCGACGCGGTGCGCTTTTTCCACCTGGACGCCCTCAGTTCAGCGGTCGGGCTGAAAGTGGACTTTGACATGGCCCTGCTGGTGGTCGCCAGCGGCCTTTACCGGCTGCTGGCTCGGCGGATGCGAGGCTACGCCGACGCGCAAGCCCGGCGCATCTTCCAGGACTTGGTGGACATGCCGGCCCAGGTGGAGGTGAGCGATCACGAGGTGCGAGTTCAGTTCCACCCGCGGGCGCACCTGCCCCTCGTGTTGGCCTCTGGACTCTGCGACCGCCCCGTAGCCGTCCCCTGGTGGGAGGGCAGGCGCCTTCGTCTGAGCACTTACACCGGACGTTGAATCCGGGGCCGCTTTGCCGAAGGTGACCTTCGAGGCGGAGCGGCCGGATGCCTGGAGCGATCAGGGCGCGCGAGCCCGTCCTGTTAGCTCAATTCCGTTCCGTGGAAATCCAGGCTAGTCACGCGCGAATGTCCTCGGGCTGCAGGAAGTCATAATGCTCCAGGGTTTCACCCTACGGAACCGCAACGACCCGGGAAAACGGCCTTATTCCGCCACCGGCAAGGGCGGCGAGGCCCGTGGAGGCCCACACGCTGACCCTCAGATCAGTCGTAGCTTGGATATTGTTCCGGCGCCTTGCCGGCGGAAGCAATCACCTCCGGCCGGCGTGAGCGGCATTCAGGATCGATTTTCTCGAGCTTCACGTTGAACTTCCAGTCGTCCCCGTAGTCGAACGTAAACACCATCTCGTCCTTAACCGCCAGGCCGGTTTCTCCGAGCGCGATCTCGGTCGTGTACGGCCCTTCGTCGCAAGCGGGGTGATTGAACCTCCGGGTCTTGCCGCGGTAATCCCGGTAACGGAAATCGTACAGGTGGTCAAAGTCGAATTCAAAGGCTTTGAGGATTGCCGCGGCCAGCGAATCGAGTGAATGGCCTGGCGGCACGGCGAGGCGGCGCCAGATGCCGGCGTTGCCCCCGCGCCAGCCGCCCAGGTTCACCTTGAGAATGTAGTTTCCCGGGCGCGCTTCCGGCTCGGGCCGGGCGTAGATCCTTTTCCATTCCGGGAAATACGGCTGGAAGGTCGGCTGCAAGATCCCGAACTCAGGCTCCGGCGCGGGTTCGTCCTCATCTTCGCCCGACTCGAGATCCGTTTCGGCAGGTTCATCAGTCATTTCTGCCGGGTGTGGTTCGCGTGGCCCCGGGCTTGTCATAAGCTCAAGCTGCTGAGGGCCAACCGCAGTCCCGGCAGTGTCTTCTGCTTCCTCTTCGGCAGCCGCGGCGTCCTCACGTCTCCAAAGATCGAGCAAGGCCCAAGTAACCGCGGTGCCCCAGGCAGTGAGCCTGGCCCCGCCGATGAGCCACGCTCTCCCGCCGGCATGATACCGGTCGTCGCCCGCCGCCCGCCGCCGGGCCTCGATCAGTCCCAGTTGCTGCTGAACGAACAGGTTCCAGGGCGGAAGTTCGCGCGTCGGTCCGAGTATGTAAGCCGCCTCATATTCACCAAAGTTGCGCCACCGATCGCTCAGGTTCCCAAGGAAACTCGCAACCACCGCGCACGCTTGCTCGTCCTCGCGGGTGCGGGCCCCGCCCAGCACCGAAGAGTGGGCGTGGAACAGCAAGGCCTCGAGCAGGGCGAAATACTGCTCGGTGGCGTTCAGGCCGCGCCAGAATCCCAGGGCCGCGGGGCCTAACGTCAGGCGATTGCCTTTGGCCTGGAGCAGGTCCATGACCCTCATCAGAATGAACAATCCGGCCAGGTTGGGGTAGTCCCGCAGCAGCGCGCGTTTCAACGACAGCTCGATGGGATGACCCAGCTTCGCATTCAGCTCGGGCAACCGCCCGGCCGGAAAGGTCGCGTTTCGGCTTTGGGTGGCGATGCCCTCAGGGCCTATGAACTGGATGATCGTTTCCACATCCTTCAGAATGGTGCCTGGATCCCCCGCGACGATTCGCTGCTCGGTTAGCCGCGCTCTGCAGTGGTCAGTGAGGGTTGCCCAACGCTTCCAGCACCTGGACTCGAGATCGAAAAGGCTAAACATACCCAATCTCTTTCAATTCAAGGAGTCTGGCTCGCATTACGGCAGGGTCAAGCTCGAAGGCTTGTCAAACGGCCGCGATTTCCAGTGCGGCCCTGAACCGAGGCACGAATGGATTGGTCTGGCACGATGACCGGTTCGGGGGTAGAAAAGCGGAATGATTTACCAGCGAGAAGTTCAACTGCAAACCTCAGGGCACCGGCAGATGCACGATCTTACCGACGAAATCGCTCAAGTCGTAAGCGCCTCGGGTGTGCATTGCGGGGTCGTGCATATCTTCAGTGTCGGCAGCACGGGGGCCATCGGCACAATCGAATTCGAACCTGGCCTGCAGCAAGACCTTCCGGCAATGTTGGACAAGCTGTTCCCGCCGAGCCGCGATTACGGCCACGAGCGGGCCTGGCACGATGGCAACGGCCACTCGCACTTGCAGGCAACCATGCTTGGGCCCTCCCTCACAGTGCCCATCAAAGACGCCAAGCTCGTCTTGGGCACGTGGCAACAGGTCTTTCACCTGGAATGCGACATCAAACCCCGTCGCCGAACGATTGCCATTACCGTCATGGGGGACAGTTAGGAGGTGGTACCCCCACCCTGAATTGAACAGGGATCAACGGTTTAGGAAACCGCCGCTCTATCCATTTGAGCTATGGGGGCGCCCGGACTGTAGTTTACCCTGCCCCTTCACCGGGGCAAGTGAAACGTGGATGGGTTGGTGTCAATAGTTTTGACTGGCCCCGTCGTGCGGAGCTGGGGCGCTGGGTTGCTGCCGGTCATTCTGGCGTCGAAATGTGCAAGCCGGTCGCCCGCGAGCCAGGAGGAAAGGAACGGAGGTCGCCATCGTAAATGGCAAGCACAGCCGCTGTGTCTTGGCGCTGCACTCCTATGGGGACGGCGTTGAGCCATTCTGCGAGGTCGGGCTTGTCTGTCTCGTTGTAACGCCTGAAAACTCGGGAGGATGGAAAGCGGATGACGTGGTGATCCACAAAAACGGGAAGATCCTGGCCCTTTTCCGAGAGAAACTTTTCGACGAGGACCGGGAGGGCAGAGGTTTCACCATGACCCTCGCCGATAAGGACCAAACGCATCATGTCGACTGCTGCGGGTTGGGGCCGGCGTCCGGCCTGGCTCGGTCCACGGTCAATAGCTCACCCGTGGTGAGAAGTTGTTCTCTGACAGCGTTGCGTTGCTCCGTGGATACTCGTGCAGCCACCGTATTTCCATCCTGCATCTCGACTACCCTGACATTCTCGACGTCGAAGGAGTCAAGGAAGATGGGATTGTGGGTCGTGAGAATCACCTGGCCGCGGTCGTCGCGCGGTGCCGCCTTGAACTCGTCCGCCAGGATTGACAGGGCGCCTGGATAGATCGCGTTCTCAGGCTCTTCGAACACAAGGGTCAGCTTGGATGGTCTTTGGTAAAGAGCGAGCAGGTGCGCATAAAAGCGGCGAAACCCGTCGGACTCCTGCTCCAATGAGAGTGCAAAGACCCGGTCGCCGGCCTTGTGGGAGACGATGGCGCGTTGCGGTGATGTTAGCGAGTCGAGCTCGACGGACTGGACAGAGGGGTTCACCTCCCGCAGCGAGGCGGCAATATTCTTTTTGATGTTCGGGCGATGAAAGTCCTGCGTGATCGCCCGCATAGTCTCGCGGTAGTTTGAGGCGTAGTCGGAAAGGCCAGGGCCTGTTGCAGCACGGCTTGACCTGGGTGCGACTGGTTGGATGGGGTCAAAGTTGATGAAGGGAAGTGGTAGTAGCCGATACCGGTGGCAAGGGAGGCATTTGCGAAGACAACTTGCTGTAGCGATGGCAATTGGCCGAGCAATGCCGCGTCACCCATTTGCCGGACCGGGGAAATTTTTGGCTCGACTTCCCATTTCCACCGGCCGCCATCCATGCGGCTGCGAGCGAAGAGCGGTCGTCCTCCAAGGCTCAGTCCCTCGCCGATTAACCACAGGTTACCCGCGAACTGCTGTTGGCTGGCCATTAGTCCGAAGTTAAGGGAGTAATCATACTCCAGAGCCTCGCCGGGGATCGAAAACTGAACCTCGATGGTCAGCCTGGGCCTGCTTTCCCCAACTGGTACGATGCGCTCCCAGCCAAGTTCCAAACCAACCGCCTGGCCTGGGTCTAAGAGGAAGTTGCGAAGGAAGCGTACGGCCTGGACCAGGTTGGATTTGCCGGATCCGGTGCGACCGACCAGTACCGTTACCGGGTCCAGTTCAAGTTCAAGCTGGCGGATGCTCTTGAAATCCCGAATTCGAATCCGCTTGATCATATACGTCTTGGTGGAGGATCACTGATTCGTCCTGAGTAACAAAGCAAAAAGAGCGCGAAAAGGAACCGTCCAGGGCTGCATCAAGCTCGGTTCCTCCTGTGCCGGTCCTCCGCTCCGGGCAGCGGCTCAGAATTGGGCCACGTGCCATCCGTCGCGGTAGGCGCGCCTGAGCAGGCGGTTGGCTTGAGTGTAGTTCTTGATGGCAAGGCTTTCGGGGTCCCACTCCAGGAGTTGGCCGGGCAGGCGGATGGCGACAGTGCCCAGGAGGATGGCCTCGGTCATCGGACCGGTTTGTGCGAAGTGCGATTCGGTCTTCTGGCCGCCCAGGCAGGCATCCACGAAATGATGGTAATGGTCGCGGGGTGGGAGCTTGGGCCGTTTGACGTCCTTGAATTTCTCCTCCGGGAGCAGTTGGGGTGGAATGTCCAGCCCGATAAGGAGGGCGCCTTCGGTGCCGATGAGCATCGAGGACTCAGGCGGGTATTCCTTCAGGTCGGCTGAGTAGAGCCTGCGGACCTCCTCGGGCGGATAGAATTCGCCGTCGGACCATTCCAGGACGAGTTCCTTGCCCTCGGTCTTTTCGTTGCCGGGGAAGGTCCAGGTGATGTGGTCGCCCTGGGGCCAGGTGTCGGCGCGGCGTTCAGGGGAGTCTTTCCATGATTCCTGGACCTCGGCCTGGACCGTAAGCGGGGCCTGGAGGCCGAGACCTTTCCAGACCGCGTCAAAAATGTGGCAGCCGATGTCGCCGGACCAACCGGTGCCGAAGTCCTGCCAGGCGCGCCACTTGGTGGGGTGGTAGATGTCGGGGACGTAGGGCCGGAGCGGGGCGCTGCCGAGCCAGAGTTCCCAGTTCAAGTGCTTCGGACACTCCTGGCCGTTTGCAGGCCGCGGCCCTTTGAGCCGGTAAGCCTCGACGGCGCCAGGCCGGTTCGAGCACAGATAAGCATGTTGAATCTTGCCGATCCGAGCTTCTTTGAGCCAGAGGACGGCCGCGCGGTCATGGATGCTCGAGGCGATCTGGGTGCCGAGCTGCGTGATGACGCCCTTTTTGACCGCCAGCTCGGTGAGGGCGCGCACCTCGAGCACGTCATGGCAGAGCGGTTTCTGGCAATAGACGTGTTTGCCCTTCGCAATGGCGCCGTAGGCAATCGAAAAGTGCGTATGGTCGGGAACGGCGGCGTTGACCGAATCGATCTGGTTCTCCTCCTTGGCCAGCAACTCGCGCCAATCCGAGTAAAGCCGCGCGCCGGGGACTTCTTTGGCCGCCCGATCCAGGGTGTTGGCATCGACGTCGCACAGGGCGACGATCTGGACTCGTTTGTGGGCCAGAAAGTTATGAAGGTCGTTCCAACCCATGCCGCCGACACCAATGCAGGCATGGTTGAGCTTGCCGTTCGGAGAGACTCCCGCCTGGCCTTGGCCGATGAAAAAAGGCCCGGCTGCGCCCGCCAAGGCGGCGGTTTGCAGAAAACGGCGCCGGGACCATGAGCGTTGGCCGCCGGCAGAAATCGCCTGTCCAGGGTGGGAAAGAGAAGCTGTGATTATCATGGCCCCAGATTGAACCGACCCGGGCAAGGCGGCAATCAAAAACCGAGAACGAAAGCAGCATTGAAAACGAGACCGGCTTGCGGCATTCTAGGCACAATGAACAAAGTGGCTAATCCGGCGGCGCGGGTGGCGGCGCCGATTCTGGTGTTAGTGTTGGCGGCGAGGGTCTGGGTAGGCTGCGACGACTCGGGCGGGCAGCGGGCGCCGCCGCCCACGGCTCCTGGGCTGCCGACCCGGGCGCAGCCCAAGTTGCAGACGATGAAACTGTGGCTCGGGGCCGAGGAGATCATCGCCGAGCTGGCGTTGACGCCGCTCCAGCAGGAGACGGGGATGATGTTTCGCACGAATATGGAGGCGAATGGCGGGATGTTGTTCCCGTTGCCCTATACGGAACAGGCCTCGTTCTGGATGACCAACTGTCCGCTGCCGCTCTCGGCGGCCTACATTGACCCCAACGGGGTCATCCAGGAAATCCATGACCTGCAGGCCTTCAACGCCAACCCGGTCATGTCCGCCACCAACAATATCCGCTTTGTCCTGGAGACGCCACAAGGCTGGTTCAGCCGGCATAACATCCGCCCGGGGACGGTCGTGCGCACGGAGCGGGGCGCGCTGATGAAGACGTTCTTTCAATAGTGCAATCCTGGCTATGATTTCGCGGAAAAAATCCGAGCAGCTATTTGCCGAGGCCCTGAAATTCATTCCCGGCGGGGTCAATTCGCCGGTCCGGGCGTTTCAGGCAGTGGGGGGCCAGCCGTTTTTTGTGAACAAGGCCCTGGGGGCGCGGGTGTGGGACGTGGATGGGAACGAGTATATTGATTATGTGGGCACATGGGGCCCGGCAATCCTGGGCCATGCGCCCGCCAAGGTCGTCAGGGCAGTTCAGGCGGCGGCGCAGAACGGGACGAGCTTTGGCATTCCCAATCCGTTTGAAGTCACCATGGCCAAACTGATTTGCTCGTGGGTGCCGAGCGTGCAGAAAGTGCGGATGTGCAATTCGGGCACCGAAGCGACGATGTCGGCCATCCGCCTGGCGCGCGGGTTTGCCAACCGCGAAAAGATTATCAAGTTCGATGGTTGTTATCACGGGCACGCCGATTCGCTCCTGGTCAAGGCCGGCTCCGGGGCGTTGACCTTTGGCAATCCGGACAGCGCCGGGGTGCCGGCAGCCTTCACCCAGCACACGATCACCGCGCCCTACAATGACACGGAAGCGGTCAGGGCGGCTTTTGCGGCAAACCGGGACCAAATCGCGGGGGTCATCGTGGAACCGGTGCCGGGCAACGCCGGCCTCTATTTGCCCAAAGCGGGTTACCTGGAGTTCCTGCGCGAGATCACCGCCAGCCAGGGCGCGCTGCTCATTTTCGATGAGGTCATGACCGGTTTTCGCCTGGCCAAAGGCGGGGCCCAGGAGCGCTACGGGATTCGTCCGGACTTGAGTTGCTTCGGCAAGGTCATCGGAGGCGGGCTGCCGGTCGGGGCGTTTGGCGGACGGGCCGACATTATGGATTGGCTGGCGCCCCTGGGGCCGGTTTACCAGGCGGGGACTTTGAGCGGCAACCCGGTCGCGATGGCAGCAGGCATTGCGGCGCTGGAGGAACTGGATGCCAGCGGCGCCTACGCAAGACTGGAAGACCTGGGCGCCGCCCTGGAAGCCGGCCTCAGGGAGGCAGCCAAAGCCGCGGGCGTGCCCGTGCAGTTCAATCGGTGCGGCTCGATGTTTTGCAGCTACTTTGCCACCGAGCCGGTGCATAACCTGGCCGACGCCCTGAAGAGCGACCGCCAGCGGTTCAAGACGTACTTTCACGGAATGCTCAGCGAAGGGTTCTACCTGGCGCCCTCGCAATTTGAAGCCGGCTTCCTCTCGACGGCCCATTCTGAGGCGGACATCGAGCAGACCGTTCGCGCGGCGGCCAGGGTGATGAAGGAGCTGTAAGGCTCGTGCAAAAGCAAATTCCGAGACCGGAATACTTGGGGTGGAGCGTGAAGCGTGAGAGCGTGGGAGCGTGAGAGCGTGAGAGCGTGAGAGCGTGGGAGCGTCGCAGTCGCTACGATGCCCTCACGCTCTCACGCTCTCACGCTCCGACGCTCCGACGCTCGACGCTCTGGACGCCAGCAGCCGGTCGATCGTCTGGTCGAGGATTTGGACGTAGCCTTCGACTCCCACACACTGGGGGTCCGGCCGGCCTTTCACGGCGTAAAGCCAGCCGGCCCCGTGCGGGTCTTTGTTGATGAGCGTGATGTCGGTTTCCAGCGCCGGGTTGCCTCCGGCAAACCGGCCTTCGAGCAGACAGCAGAGGTCAGAGATCGCTTTGAATCCTTCCACCCACCCGATGAGCTGGCCCGGCGCGACCGGGGCATTAAGTTCCACTCCAAAACCGTGGTCGACCATTTCCCCTGACATTCGAGTGCCGAACTTGGTCAGCCCGACTCGCCACAGATCCGCCTCCCGCCGCGCCAGCCAGAAATGGGACGGACTGTAGAGGTAGTCCGCCGGCAACCGGGCCGTGAAACGCGCCCGCTTATACTCCAATTGATTCATCTGAGCGTTTTCACCGTTTCCACCCGCCGGATCATCCAGTCGCCCCCGATTCGCTTCAGGAGGAATTTGAACTCGCACACCTGCGGGTCTTGCTCTCCGGGGACTTTGCCCATGGCGGTCAAATCCACTTCGGCCGATTGCCGGTCCGCCCCAAGGGCGATGTTCACGTCCTGAAAGTCCAATTTCAGACTGCCAACCGCCGATCTTGCCCCCAGGGCCGCCTCGCGGAGCTTTTCCCGTCCTTTCAGGTCCTCAACCATATTGTCCAGCTCCACCTTCACCTCCGCGTCGTCGGCAAAAAAGCCGGCCAGTTTGTCGCAATTAAGCATTTTGGCCAGGGAGCCTTCGTTCGGGCCAAAGGAAGCGGTCCGGGCCAGATCCGCCAGGCGTTGGCGAATCGCCTTCTCAGGGCTGGGAGCCCAGGCGCGCCACCCGCAAAGGCCCGCAGCCGCTATGGCGGCCACCACAACCACAGAAAACAGGCGATTCTTCATAACAGGAGATTGCCTAAGATTCTCCGGCGCTCGGATCGGCCCTGCTTGTGGTACTCCCAAGGCATCGAACGGTTGTCTCCCACAACATAAAACTCGTCGGGACCGACAGGGACTGGGGGCATGTCCCAGTCGCATGAATAGCGCACGTACGGCTCCTCCACCGTCTGGCCATCGATCGACAGTCGGCCGCGCCGGAAGGCAACCGTCTCACCGGGCAGTCCGACGATTCGCTTCAGGAGCATGGCGTGCTCGCCCGAGTATTTAATGGCCACAACATCTCCGCGCCGCGGTTCATGAAATCGATAGGCCAGCCGGTTGATGACATGGACCTGGCCATTCCGATAGGTCGGCAGCATGCTCGGGCCCTGGATGACAACCGGCGCCAGCATGAATCTGAAGAGCACAAAACAAACGGTCACCAGGACCCCGATCCGCACCAGCGTGCGTTTCGGTCTGCGCCCGATGAGTATGACACACCACCAAGGCAGTGCGGCGGAACTTTGGGCCTGCGTTGCCATATTGCATTAATCGGTTTACACGTAAAAACCCCGCTCAGTCTCGCCCGGCTTACCCCCGGCGACAAGCAAAGATTCAGGCAGGACTCTAGCCAACCCAAGCCGGACATGCTATCGATGCTTTGAAGAACCAAAAGACCAATTTCTATGCAAACGCGAAGACTCGGCAATTCGGACCTGCACATCACGCCTGTCGGCTTTGGCGCCTGGGCCATCGGTGGGGCAGGTTGGCAGTATGGCTGGGGGGCGCAGGATGATCGGCAGTCGCTGGCAGCCATCCGCCGCGCCCTCGAGTCAGGCATTAACTGGATCGACACCGCCGCTGCCTATGGGCTGGGCCATTCTGAAGAACTGGTCGCTGCCGCCCTTGGCCAATGGTCCGGCCCCCGGCCCTACATCTTCACCAAATGCGGGATGCCCTGGAATGAGCGGCGGGAAATCAGTTGCTCGCTCCGCGCCAACTCAGTCCGGGGGGAGTGCGAAAAGAGCCTCCGCCGCCTCGGGGTCGAGGTCATCGACCTCTACCAGATCCATTGGCCGACGAACGATTTGGCCGAAACCGAGGAGGGCTGGGCCACCTTGGCCAAGCTGCAGGCCGAAGGCAAGGTTCGCTGGATCGGCGTCTCGAATTTCAGCCTCCAGGAACTCAAGAAAGCCCAGGCCATCGCCCGCGTCACCTCTTTGCAGCCGCCCTATTCCCTCATCCGGCGCGAGATTGAAGCCCAGTTGCTCCCCTTCTGCCAGCAACAGGGCCTCGGAGTAATCGTTTATTCCCCCATGGGCTCCGGCCTGCTGACCGGCGCGATGACCCGCCAGCGGGCGGCAGCCCTGCCCGCCGATGACTGGCGCAGCCGCAAACCCGACTTCCAGGAGCCGGCGCTCTCGAAAAACCTCGCCCTGGTCGAACGGTTGCGCGCCGTCGGCGCCCCCCATGGGCGCTCCCCCGGCGAAACGGCCATCGCCTGGACCCTCCGCCACCCCGCAGTGACCGGCGCCATCGTGGGCACCCGCAGCCCCGCTCAGGTCGAAGGCATTATCGGCGCGGCGGAATTCCGGCTGGACCAGGCGGAGATTGCCGAACTTGAGAAGGAGTAAGATTGCCAATTGCCATTTGCCGCGGCCGCGGCCCGGATTCTCCGGCTGGCGCTCCCAGGGTCTTTATGTCATCCAGGGTGAGCTCTCGCTCGTGGTCCAGGACCCCGAGCAAGGAACACGCGACTTGGTGCCATTGCGAATGGGCGACCTGGCTGCCATCGGAACCGGCGTCGCTCACGCCCTGCGGGCGTCCGCTCCCGGACAACTCATCGAGTTCTCGCCTGCCCGTTTCGACCCGGCAGACACCTGCCCATTCCCTCTGGTCTCCGAAACCGCCGATTAGTCCTTGCTTTTCCCCCGAAAACCGCGAGTGTTCTCTTGTCTGGTAGATGGCTTTGTCAGTCTCAGGACATGGTGAATCTTCAGGTGAACCACGTTCAGTGATGATTCGAAACCCGATAGCCGGGAACAGTCAGGGGAAGGCAAGCGTCAATCCAGGACACGATAATAGTACATGAGCGAGAAATTGTTTGTGGGAAACCTCTCCTTCAAGACCACGGAAAATGATCTGCAGGATGCGTTTGCCGCCCACGGCACCGTGGTCGAAGCCAACTTGATGATGGACCGCGTCACCGGAAGACCGCGCGGGTTTGCCTTCGTCACGATGAGTTCGCCCGAGGAAGCACAGAAAGCAATCACTGCCCTCAATGGCAAGGAGATGGATGGCCGCGCTCTTACCGTCAACGTCGCCCGACCCCGCGAGGAGCGTCCCGGCGGCGGCGGCGGCGGCCGGCGTGGTGGATTCGCCGGACACGGCGGCGGCCGGGATCGCGACCGCAGTCGAGATCGTTATTGATGACCTGTTTGCGGATTTGACATTGCCAAGAGCCCGGTCTTGCACCGGGCCTTGTTCCTTTAGTCAGAGCAGCCCAACGGTGCGCGCCCCGTAGCGGCGAATTGGCATTCGCCTCTTACCCCATGCGGAGCTCCTCCGATGACGTATGCCCTAATGGCCCTGTAATCCGTAGCGGCGGACACCGCGCGGATTGCCCGGGCCGCGGCAGCCCCCAGCGCCTTGGCGCTTTGGGCGTAATTCCGGCAAACTGCCTTTGCATGGTGCCTCGAGCGTCTGGAGCGTGGAGCGTCGGAGCGTGATGGAATCAGAGCGGTTGCGACGCTCTCACGCTTCACGCTCTGACGCTCTCACGCTCCACCCCAAGGATCTCGGGATTTGTTTTTGCACGACCCCTTCGCCCAGCCTCGCGCGCCACCTTTGCAACTGTTTCCTGACTTCCTTGGTGCCGGGCGCCCCCGTCAGATTTCGCCGGGCCATCGCCCGGTCCAGGTTGAACGTTTCGAGCGCATCCGGGGCAAACCGCTTTTCGACCGATTGCAATTCCGCCAGGCTGAGCTGGTCCAGCGGTTTGCCCAGCCGTTCCGCCAAGGCCACGACCGCCCCCACGGCATGATGGGCCTGACGGAAAGGCAAGCCCTTGCGGACGAGGTAATCCGCCAGGTCGGTTGCCAGCAGGACCGGGTCCTTGGCGGCGGCCCGGCAGGCCCCCCGGTTGACCGCCGTCTGCTCGAGCATCGCCGCGCAGAGCCGCACCGTGGCCCGCACCGTGTCCACGGTGTCGAAGAGCCGCTCTTTATCCTCCTGCAAATCGCGATTGTAAGTCAGCGGCAAACCTTTGACCAGCGTGAGCAGCGCCACGAGGTTCCCGAAGACGCGCCCGGTCTTTGCCCGCGTCAACTCGGCCACGTCGGGATTCCTCTTGTGCGGCATCAGCGACGAGCCGGTCGTATAGGCGTCGGCGATGCGAATGAAATTGAATTCGCTGCTGGCCCAAAGGATCAAGTCCTCCGCCAGCCGCGACAGGTGCGCCGCCAGGAGGGCGGCGCTGCTGCAAAACTCGACGGCAAAATCCCGGTCGCTCACGGCGTCCATCGAGTTCTGCGCCACGCAGGGCCGGCCCTGGGCATCCACAAACCCGAGCAGCCGGGCCACGAACTGGCGATCCAGCGGGAGCGTCGAGCCGGCCAGGGCCCCGCTGCCCAGCGGGCAGACATTGATGCGCGCCAGCCCTTGCCCGAGCCGCTGGCGGTCGCGCTCGAGCATCTCCACGTATGCCAGGAAATGGTGCGCCAGATAAACCGGCTGCGCCCGCTGCAAATGCGTGTAGCCGGGTATAATGACCCCCGCCTCCCGCCGGCCCACCCCCACCAGCGCGCGCTGCGCCGAGCGGATCTCCTCCAGCAACTCCTCCGTCTCCTGCCGCAGCCAGAGCCGCAGATCCACCGCCACCTGGTCGTTGCGCGAACGCCCCGTATGCAGTTTGGCCCCCGCCGGCGCCCGCCCCGTCAGCTCCGCCTCGATATTCATGTGCACGTCCTCCAATTCCGGCCGCCACACGAATTGGCCCGCCTGGATTTCCCGGCCGATCTCTTCGAGCCCGCGCCCAATGGCCTCCAGCTCCTCGCCGGTCAACAGCCCCGCCTTCTTGAGCATCCTCGCATGCGCCATCGAGCCCTGGATGTCCTGCCGCCACAGCCGCCAGTCGAACGAAACCGACTCCGTGAACCGCGCCACATCGGCCGCCGGTCCGCCCGCAAAACGGCCGCTGCGCCAGAGCGGGGCCAACGCCGGCGCCGCAGGACTCGAATCCGAGGGCCGCGTCGCAACTGCTGTTTTGCCGGAATTCGGGTTGCGCCTCCGCCGCGCTGAGCTGCTTTTCATATCGTTTGATCGGGCCGAATGTGCGCCCAAACCTCGGCCTTGTCACTGGGAAAAAGCCCCAACAAATAGATAGCCATTTCGGACGCCCGGCACTAAGTTCTAAAGAATTATGCGCTCTGACATTATCAAGAAAGGCCCTGAACGCGCGCCGCACCGCTCGCTGCTGCGCGCCACCGGTTCCATCGAGTCCGAAGCGGACTGGGACAAGCCATTTGTGGCCATTGTCAATTCCTACACGGACTGCATCCCCGGCCACGCTCACCTCAACGAAGTCGGCATGCTGATGAAACGGCTGGTGCGCGACGCCGGGGGAGTGCCCTTTATCTTCAACACGATCGGTATCGATGACGGCATCGCCATGGGCCACGGCGGCATGAAATACTCGCTGCCCTCGCGCGAATTGATTGCCGACTGCGTCGAGTCCATGATCCGGGCACATTGCTTCGACGGCATGGTCTGCATCCCCAATTGTGACAAAATCGTGCCCGGCATGCTGATGGCGGCGATGCGGGTGAACATCCCGGCCGTCTTCGTGAGCGGCGGCCCGATGGCTGCCGGGATTGCCCAGTTGGCCGAAGGGGACATCCCGGCCCACCTGCGGCCGGCAACCCTGAAATCGGACTTAATCTCGGTCTTCAAAGGCGTGGCGGAGTTGCAAAGCGGCAAAATCTCGGCCGAGCAGCTCAGCAAGCTCGAACTGAGCGCCTGCCCCACCTGCGGTTCGTGCTCCGGCATGTTCACCGCCAACTCGATGAACTGCCTCTGCGAAGCCCTCGGCATGGCCTTGCCCGGCAACGGCACCATCCTCGCCGTCTCCAAAGAACGGGAGGCGCTGTATGAACGGGCCGCGCGCGCCATCGTTAAACTTATCCAGAGCGACTTGAAGCCGCGGGACATCGCGACCCTCGAGGCCTTCGACAATGCCATCGCGCTGGACGTGGCCATGGGCGGCTCGACCAACACCGTCCTGCACACCCTGGCCGTCGCGCGCGAGGCCGGCCTCCCTTATGATATCAGCCGCATCGATGCTATCTCCCGGCGCGTGCCTTGCCTGTGCAAGGTGTCCCCTTCCTCGAACTACCATGTCCAGGATGTCCACCGCGCCGGCGGCATTCATACGATCCTGGGCGAACTCAAGCGCTTGGGCGCCCTGACCCCGGCCTGCAAAACGGTCACCGGCAAGACCATCGGCGAAAACATCGATGAGTGGGATGTGCGCTCCCCACAATGCACGCCCTGGGCAAAGGCTGCCCGCGTCTCCGGTTGCTCCGCGCTCGTGCTGGACCCCAGCGACAAGCTCGGCGGCGCCGCCCGCACCTCGAGTGGCAACCTGGCCCCCAAACCGCTGCTCTTCTTCCCGGGCGACCTCCGCGCCATCACCCTCTGGCGCCTGGCCGCCGCCTTGAACGTCGCCGATGCCGCCACCGCCGGCGCCTTGTTCTGCGACGATGCCGAATTGCAGGTGGATGCCAACCTGGCCTGGAAGGGCACGGCCGCTATCGAGGCCGGCCTGAAACAGAAATTCGCCGAGTGGGGCGGCCTGGTTCGCGCCGAATTGGGCAGCCTCAAGCAAACCCCCGTGCTGGTCCTCTGGCAATACCCCAAGGGAGGCGAGAAAACGATGGCCTGCCTCCTGCGCGTCGCCCGGTTCCGCCAGTGGCAGATCAGCAAGGCCTACCACGAACATCGGCCCGCCCACCTCCAGGACACCCTGGCCAGCGGCCTGATGCCCTACGACCCCGCCTTCCTGTTCGACGCACTCGATTGCATCCGCACCAAAGAAACCGCTTACACCGCTGATGGCGGCCTGGCCATTCTTTACGGCCAACTCGCCCCGGAAGGCAGCGTCGTCAAAACCGCCGGCATCAGCGACGGCTTCAAGGCCTATTGCGGCCCCGGCTTCGTCTTCGAGGGCCCCTGCGTCATCTTCGAGAGCCAGGAGCAGGCCTGCGAAGGCATTCTCGCCGGCAAAGTCAAAGCGGGAGACGTCGCCGTCATTCGCAACGAAGGCCCTCGCGGCGGCCCCGGCATGCAGGAAATGCTTTCGCCCACCAGCTACATCGTCGGCATGGACCTGGGCGACAAGGTCGCCCTCATCACCGATGGCCGCTTCAGCGGCGGCACCGCCGGCGCCTGCATCGGCCATGTCTCCCCCGAGGCCGCCGAGGGCGGGTCCATCGGCCTGCTTCATAACGGCGACCGCCTGCGCATCGATTTCCCCAATCGGCGAATCGATATCCTGGTCCCCGAGACCGAACTGGCCCAGCGCAAAGCCGCTTGGCAACCCGTCAAACGCGAATTGACCGGCTGGCTCGCCCGCTACCAAAAGCTCGTGAGCAATGCCAGCCAGGGCGCAATCTTGATTGCATGAATCTTATGAAACGATCACTGGTTCCCCTCATGACCGCCGGCACTCTGCTCCTGACCGCCGCCGCGCCCGCCCCGCCGGATGACGGCAAGCTGCGCATCATCTGCTTCGGCGCCCACCCCGATGATTGCGAAATCCAAATCGGCGGCGTGGCCGCCCTATGGGCCGCCAAAGGACACCACGTAAAGCTGGTCTCCGTTACCAACGGCGACATCGGCCACTGGCGCGAGGCCGGCGGACCCTTGGCCCTGCGCCGCAAAGCCGAAGCCGAGCAAGCCGACAAGATCCTGGGCGTCACCTCGCAGGTCCTGGATATCCACGACGGCGAACTGCTGCCCACCCTCGAAAACCGCCGCCTCATCACTCGCCTCATCCGCGAGTGGAAAGCCGATGTCGTCATCGCCCCGCGGCCCAACGACTACCACCCCGATCACCGCTACACTGGCGTCCTGGTCCAGGACTCCGCTTACATGGTCACCGTCCCCTTCTTTTGCCCCGACGTGCCCTGTCTCAAAAACAATCCCGTCTTCCTTTACAACCCGGATTCCTTCCAAAAACCCAATCCCTTTCAGCCGGACATCGCCATCGCCATTGACCCGGTCATCCAGAAGAAACTCGATGCCCTCGATGCCCTGGAATCTCAATTCTACGAAGGCGGCGCCAACGGTTACCCCGAGCTGATCCCCACCGACCCGGCCAAACAGCAAGAGCGCCACCGCCAAGTGCGCGCCGGTTTTGAACAACGCGCCCAGAATCTCGCCCACCGTTTCCGCTCCAAACTGGCCGAGTTCTACGGCCAGGACAAGGCCGCCTCCATCCACTACGCGGAGGCCTTCGAAATCTGCGAATATGGCCGCCGCCCCGACACGGAAGAACTCAAAAAACTCTTCCCCTTCTTCGGAGAATGAGCGCCTCGCGCACCCCCCAGGGAATCCCCTGGCTGATTTTCAGCCTTGCCCTGGATTGAAAGCGGCAGGCCAGGCGCGGTAAAGTGAGCGCGCTTAGCATTGTTAGTGCGGGCGCGCCTCCGCTGGCGCGCCCGTTTTGACGTACTGGCCCGCAGGCCAAAGGAGGGTCGAGGGTCAAGTGTCGAGGCAACGAAGGGCTGGTGCGCATTCCAGATTCTTCCGAGTGGGCATCTGTCCTGAAGTATTGAGGATTATTGAGAATTGAAAATTGAAAACTGGTCAACGGTAATTAATATCCGGCATCGATGCTGCCCGGGTTCATTTGCCAATAACCAATTCTCAATAGTCAATTCTCAATCAGAGCCCTCCGAAAAGACTCTCTTCGAAAAACCTGAGATACGCACGAAGCGCTGCCCCTCGCCCCTCGCCCCTCGCTCCTCGCCCCTCGCCCCTCACCCGCCTCGGGAGCCGAGGGCCTTGGCGGCGGCTTGGATGAGCTCCCAGGCGCGGCGGACATGGGCGGCTTCGGTGTGGGTCTGGCCCACGCAGAAGCGCAATGTATAGCGGCCATCGAGGACGGTATGAGTCAGATAGAGGCGGCCTTCGCGGTTCAGGCGCTCAAGCAGGCGCCGGTTGAAGTCGTCCCCCGCCCGGTGCGCGAAGCAAACCAGATTCAAGGGCGTCGGCGCAACAAGTTGGAAATCCTGCGAGGCCCCAACCCAGCAAGCGAATTGGCGGGCCAGCTCGACATGCCGCCGGATGTGATATTGCAGGCCCTGGACCCCGTAGTGCCGTATGACGAACCAGAGCTTGAGGGCGCGGAACCGCCGGCCCAGCGGCACTTGCCAGTCGCGATAATCGATGACCGCGCCCGACTCGGTCGCCTGGTTTCGCAGGTACTCCGGCAGGATGCTCAGGGTCTTGATGAGCGCCGCGCGGTCGGCCACGTAAAAACAGTCGCAGTCGAAATTGGTGAACATCCACTTGTGCGGATTGAAGGCGTAGGAATCGGCCAGCTCGAGTCCTTGGAAGAGGTGGCGGAACTCCGGGCACAGGGCGGCGGTGCCGGACATGGCGCCGTCCACGTGCAGCCACAGACCGTGCTGGCGGCAGATGCCGCCCAGCTCGGACAGCGGATCGAAGGCGTTGGAAGAGGTCGTGCCGGCGGTGGCGGAGACAAAACACGGCAGGAGGCCAGCCTGGCGGTCCTGACCGATTTGGCCTGCCAGGGCGCCGGGGCGCATAGCGCAATGCTCGTCGGCTTCGATAAACCGCAGGTTGCGGCGCCCCAATCCCGCGATCTTCACGGCCTTCTCGACCGAGGAATGGGCGTGCGCAGAGGTGTAGGCAACTAACTGGCCGGTGCAGCCGGATTCGTTGGCCGCAAAGCCGGTGGCGCGCTCGCGGGCGGCCAGCAGGGCGCAGAGCACGGCGCTGGAGGCGCTGTCCTGAATCACGCCCCCACCCTTGGCGCCGGACTTGAAGCTGGCCGGCAGGCCCGCCATGTCGGCCATCCAATCCAACACGTGGGTTTCCAGTTCGGTGCAGGCGGGGCTGGTGGCCCACAACATCCCCTGCACCCCCAGGCCCGCGGAGAGCATCTCCCCCAGGATGGAAGGGCCGGAGTTGTTGGCGGGGAAATAACCGAAGAAATTCGGCGATTGCCAATGCGTGATGCCGGGCAGGATGAGCCGGTCCACGTCCGCCAAAATGCTCCCGAAGGCCTCCCCCTGCAATGGGGGTTGGCCAGGCAGCGAGGCGCGGATTTGTCCCGGCTCGACAGGAGAGCAGACCGGCAGCGACTCGACTCGCTGCTGGTAGGCCGCTATCCAATCCACCATCGCATGGCCCCAGCGGCGAAACTCCTCCGCGCTCATGTGGAAACTGGTCGTGTCGTCCATAGACCGGCAGGATAGGAGGGGCGAGGGTCGAGGGTCGAGTGCCGAGTGTCGAGGGGGCGCATCCGGACACAGCCCCAAACTGGAATTTGCCCGCGCGGAGCGCGCCACTCTCCTGCCCCGGAGGGGCAGCGGATAATAGCCCAGGGCAAGGCCCGCCGGAGCGCAGCGCAGGCGGGCCACCGCCCTGGGTGCCGGGCAAAGATAGATCACCCCCCTCCCATGCGCTCGGAGCGCATGGGAGGGGGGAAGGGGGGTGGGTTCCCGTCCCCGACTCGGGCCCAGTGTCCGGATGCGCCCGGGCCGCATGTCGAGGGTCATTGAAAATCCTCGCGAAAGCGGCATACTGGTAGCCTGACGATGTCTGACTCGACTTCCAGTCACCCGAACGAGCGCCAGTATTCCACCGGCGAACTTGTGCGCCGGCTGCTCGGCCTGGCGTGGGGTTACATGCGACAGCGCACGGGTAGCGGCAATTGCCGGGGCGGCGGCAGTCGGCCGCCGCCTATACGGATTCCCGCCGCATCGAGGATCGCCCCGGAGGCGCTCGTGAGAGCCCAGTGAGCGAGCTTCCCGCTATCGAAGGTGTCGCCATGCATCCCCTCCGGCCCGGGTTGGCAGAGATAGGCGCCCTGATCTTTCACCACGAGGCGGTGATCCGTTTTGTAGTAGTCGTCCGCCGGAGCCGTGTAGTGATTGTCGTTGAAACAGGCGCAGTAGAGGTCGCCGAGATGCGTCTTCATGTTCGTCGGCAGGTCGCAGACCGGCGGCTGGACGGCGCTGCTGTTGACGACCAACTCCGTGGGCAGCAACGGCGCAAAAAGATCGGCGGTTTCTTGGGCGAAGTAACGCTCGTTGCTGGCATCGATGCAGAGCCGGCGCGCTCGCCCGCCCGAACCCCGCCCGCCGATGGCCTCCAGAACCTGCCGGAGACGCTCCCGGGCAATCTGCGGCTGCCGCTCTTTCCAGAGCGCCACGAGGACCTGCACGTGGTCATGCCCGCGCTTCTCAGTAACGGTGAGGCTGCTGGGGTGGCTCGAGCTCCGAGTCGTCGTGGCCACATCCAGACCGACCCCCACAGGGCCGTCCCGCAGGTGGTCGCCCAGGAACGCAACGGCTCGGTCCAGGTCGGCCTGCGAATCAATCGTGATCAGCAGCGATTCCGCCAGCCCACGCCTTTGGGCTGCACACAGGGCCAGCAGGTCGATGGCCGCAGCGCCCCCGAACTCGTGAATGAGCTGGTAGTTCCGGCGCAAGGCCCCCTTGTTGACCGCCTGCGCGTAGAATTGCTCGAGGGTCAGCGGCGCCGCCGTGTGATGGTCGTACAGCACATGGCCCGCCAGGTAAGCGTCGGCCAAGGCCACCCGGTGGATCAGGATGCCGTTTTGTCCGCGGTAAAACGAACCCCTGGGGCTCGGCACGAAGTCCAGCTCGGCCGGAGGCATTGTGAGCAGGAAGAACGGATGCCCATCATCGGCCGGCAGGTTGCTCGCGCTGACCAGCCGGAACGACGGGTCGGCGTCCATGATCGGCTCGACCGCCTCCTGCAGTTCGGCTTCCAGCCCAGCCGGCGTGAAAGCCGCTTCATCGCGTAGCACCGTCCCCGTCCAGCCCCGGGCCGTCGCCGGATTCGGCGCGATGATCTGGAGCCGCGAATAGGCCGAGCGGTCATGGTACAGCCTAAGTTCGAGCCGCCCGGCCCGATAAAGGTCGGTGAACTCATCGCCCCCCAGGCTGCGGTACTCGAAGGAGCTTTGCCGGTCGGCCGCCACCAGCCGCAACGCCGCCTCGCACGCCCCGAGCGACGCCACCAGCCCCGCCTGGAACGCCGCCGCCTCGCGGACAACCACCGCTGCCCGCTCGACCGTGGACACGGATTTGCCAACCAACTCCGAGCCGACCAGCAGCGACGCGCTCGCCGCGATCACGCTCCGGTGCGGCCCGCGCGACAGCTCATCGAAGGCGATGACCGCCAACGCCGTGGATTTCCTGCACTGCCGCGCCCAAAGCAGGACCATCGTGCGGCTCTTGCGCACCGCCACGAGCGCCGCCCTCTCGTACCGCCGTCTCCGGGACCAACCTTCATCCCTCATCCTTTATCCTTTATCCTTTATCCTTCACCCCTTTATCCTTCACCCTTCATCAGTCCGGCAGCACCACCTCCCCGGACTTTTCCAACTCGTCCACGTCCGCGAACAGCGCCTGGCGCAGTAGTGCGATCTTCTCGGAGTTGGTCATCGGGCCCTCGCCAATCTCCCGCCACCCTGCATTCCGGACCCATTCGAGCAACGCCCCGCACGACTCGCGCTCGAACTTCTCCCGGAGCACGCCAAGCCCCTCCCGTTTAGCCCCCAGCCCTAATCCCAATCCTAATCCTAATGTATTCATCTACTTTGATCCCTTTCCATTCACTCCAGTTTTCCCATGCCTCCCCGGAAAAAACAAACCCTCCATCGGCTCCATTGGCTCTATTGGCTCTTTCTCCAGTCTGGCGCGCGAGGGGCCCGACCCGCCGCAGCCGCCGCGATTCCGGGAGGGTGGCACGGAATTCGTGTAATCCGCGTAATTCGCGGACGAACCGCCGCAGTCGCCACGATTCCGCGGCAGTGAGGCGGCCCATTCGCGCTCCTTCGTGGTCCTAATCGTAATGGCGCGGAGGCGCGACACCGCTTTCGCTCGGGGGGAGCGTCTGGCGCTCCTTGCCGTCCCGGGGGGGCCGAGAGCGCCGCCGCCGCTGTGGGCCGCCCGCGAACGTCCAACAATGGGTCCGGAGCGCCTCCCGTGTGCCGCCTCTTCCGGGCGACCGGCTTGACGTGTGTTGGGACGAGAATAATTTCATGCGGTTGGAGGCGAATTTAGGCGAATTTAAGCGAGTTTAGGCGAGTTTGGGCGGTTGGCTGACGCATCCATCGGCTGTTGTTGGGAAGGGACCTGGTCCGCGCCGCCGGGTTCTGGGGAGTCCCACCCGTACAGGAAGGTCCTGAGCCTATCGAGCTTTTCGTCCCCGGTCAGGTCGGCATCGTTTTCGAGGGCCTTGAGGTAAGTCCTCAGGTTGGGAAGTTCCTGGAGGGCTGCTGTGGCCACATGATGCTCGAGGCGGGTTTGCGCCAGCTTGAGGCGGGAGTGCCGGATCTCGATGGCCTCGCTGGCGAGGAGCAGCTTGATGAGCGGCACGGCCGGCCGCAAATCGTCGGGTTTTTCAGTGGCGAGGTTGAAGGCGGTTTTGGCGGCCAGTTTTACCACGGCCTCGCGCAGGCTGGTGACGTTTCCGGGCAGGACGTTCAGCTCGAGGGCGGCGGCCTGGGCATCGGCGAAATCTTGGGCCTGGCGCTCGGCGGCTCGGCGGCGGCGGAAGCGGCCGACGCTAGAGACTGTGGCCTGGAGGCCAAACTCCCGGCGGATACGCTCGACGGTTTCGGCATAGCCGAGGTTGTCGTCGAACAACCAGATTTCGAGGGTGTCGCGTTGTTCGGGCGTGAGCTGGTTCCAGGTAGAATCATTGCGCAGCTTACTCATCTCCAATTAGTAGTCCACAGTCCACAGTCCACAGTCCAGAGTCCACGGTCCACAGCGGTCCCTGATCTGGACTCCTCGCTGGTCTTTGCGTTGCGCTGCGGCCACACCGCGGGAGGGGCGGGCGGACGGCGGATGCGACGTTCATGGGGATACTGTGTATTAATGCTATACAACTGTCAAGGGGATATTTCACTTTTTCTTGGCGGTGGCGGCAGGGGCGTTGAGGGCAGCCCTGGCGGGGAGGGCCAAGCGGCCCACTCGCCCTAGTGGCGGCGGGGCGCGGGCGCCGATGGGGTTCTTCAACAGACGGGGAGCCCGTGGGATTGAAGGGTGTAGCAAATCAATTGGCGCTGGCGCGGTGCCCGTTTTTTCTTCCGGGGTCAAGCCGTAGAGCGCATACACCATCTCGCTATCTCCCGCTCCAACGCGCTCGTGTCCGCCTCGGCATCGCGCTGCTTCGCCGCGAGGATGCGGTCAGGCCAGTGCAAAAACATCCAGCGAAACAGTTTTGGAAGGGCGCGCGTCATGGACGAGCCGGCGAATCTTCTCCGTCGTTTCACGCGAGAAGGTCGGTTCGCCGCAGCGGTCGCAAATTCGCGCGGGAATATGTTCCACCAGGACAAGGCGGTCATCAATGGTGAAGACTTCGCTCACGAAGTCGTTTCTTGCGGCAGTGCCGCCACAAACATGGCACTTAAACATGGTTACCTCCGTTTTCGATGGTCAATCCATTCATTCGGGTCGGGTTCATAAATTGTTACGATCTTTGCCAGCGGCGCGTCGCCAAAAGGTACCTGAAAGTGCAAGGGCCGTCCACCCGCCGTGAAACCCAGCAATAGTGCGCTCGGTGAGTACTTGTCCTCGGGATAATCCTCGATTACTTCGGCCTTCGCGCCGGCCTCGCGAATTTCCGATTCGCTGATATTCCGCTCCACCACGCGCCGGAAGGCGTGCCGGCTGAATTCAAAGTGCCCACACGCCAATTGTTGCTGAATATCCAAAAGCGTTTTCATTTCGCGGTTCCTTCCACGATCTGGATTTCTTCCGAGGTCAGGCCGTAGAGCGCATACACCAACTCGTCTATCTCCCGCTGCTTCGCCGCAAGGATGCGGTCAACCAAGGTGATGACTCTGGTTTCAGTTTGTTTTGGGGCGTCGGCAATCGGTATCGTTTTGATTTCGTTTCCGTTGATGCGGAAAGGGATCGGCCATGAGATTGTCATATTGGCGGTCACAATAGTACTTTCTCATTAACTGACCCCTAATCGGAGAGCCAGTCGCGGAAAGCCAAAAGCTCCTGACGGGAAAGCTTGCTGACGGCGGTTTCGATCTCAGGAACGGAACTCATGCCGGAAGAATAAACCAACTCAGATTTCAGGGCAAGCGCGGAAGGCGCAACCGACGATGAGCGTTTGCGGATACGCTGCGGTGAGAATTGAGGGGGCCGTCGTTAGCCCGGTCGTTGACCGTTGCGGCGTTTCTGGCGGGGGCGGTCGTTGGCGCCTGGGGCATTGCTGCGGCGGACACCGTTGACCGACAGCTAACGAACGTTGGAGGTTAGGCGTCCCTTCTGTTTTATGGGTTTCTGTTGCAGCGCGTCTGCGCGCCCCCGCTTCGAGCAGTTTGACCGGCATTGGCGCGAACACTGTTTGATTCGTGGCGCGATTTTTCCGTCGAGCAGCCGTCGTGTCTGGCTTCAAGCGGATTCGTCACCGGCGCCAGGCGGGGTTCGGGGAGGACGTGCGACTGGCACTCGACCGTGAGTGGTACTGGGCCGGTGCGAAGGCGACTACTTCTTCTGCCAATGAATGATCTGCGAGTGCTGAGGCCTGTCCCAAGTGATCCCTGGGAAGTAATAGGCCAGCCAGTTGTAGAGAATTCGTGTGTGTTCTTTGATTTCCCAACGGTACGGGAGCGGCACGTCCTCGCACTTTTGATGGATCCAAGTGTTGACTGCGCCGAAGCGGAGGCTGGTTTCCCCTTTTAGGAGATCGACAAAGTCGCGGACGAAGGGGGTTTTGCGGAAGGCTTCACCGAGGGACCGGTTGAATTCGGTGGCAGGGACGCTGGGCGGTATTCTGAAGGTGACCAAGTCGTGGATGGCGCGCCTGATTTGTTCGGGATCGTATTTGGCGTGGTCCGGGGTGGCATAGAATTGGGCGAGCTTCGCTGGCGTCTCGGTGGCTGGGAGTGAGGCGATGGTGTTGAAAGGCGGCGGATTCCTGATAGAGCAGCTTGCCGGCGGAGTCTTTTTCGATGCATTCCAATCTGTCGCGGATGTCGTGTTCAGGGAGTTTGAAGATTTGCCCGGGGCTGCACTCCCCAACGGCGATGTCGCGAAAGCTGAGGGTTTTTTCCTGTGGGTGTCGCTTGTTCCAGAAGTCGTCCAGGCAGTAGATGAAAAGCTCAGGGGAGATGTCAGGCTTTTCCTCGACGCGGAAGGCGTAGATAGATTCGTGGCGGTTTGAATCTGCGGCGGGGCGCTCGCCGATGGTTTGGAGGAGTTCGAGTTCGACGAGCGGGCAATCGAGGTTGTCTTCCAGGACCTCCCCTTTCTTGCTGCGGGTTGGGACGTAGGAGTGGAGGAAGGTGGTGAAGTGATGTTCCAGGGTGACTGCAGAAAGGCTCTTGCCGAGGCGCTCGGCTTCCTGAGTGAAAGCGGAGAGGACTTCACTGCGGGTGAAATCGGGCCGATGCCAGGAATTTAGGAGGAAGTGCCAGGCGAAAAGAGGCTCGGTCACTGAGGTGGAAAGCTTCCAGTGAATGAGCCAAAGGGTTTTGAGGTCCTCGAGGTATTGGTCGTGGCCACCGGGGCCCAGCATCTCCTCGCCAAACTCCGAGGGGCGAAAGCCCTTTGCCGGCGGTTCATTGGCGACGGCCACGTCGGCGGCGTCTGCCCAGAACCGGATGGCGCGGACCATATTCTTGCCGACCCCGAGCCGCACCATGGCCTGGTCCTCGTCGGCAAAGAGGTCGTTGTTGCGCCTGAGGTTCTGGACGGCCTTGGGGAGCCAGGTATAGCGGCAGGGAAAGGTGTCGTGGCCCGAGAAGCGAAACCGCGGTTTTTGCGGTTGATCTTGGACCGTTTGCGCGCTCATAGTTGCTCTTTCTGCATCCGATGCCGGCCTTTTCTATTGTGGTCGGCGTTTATGGCACCACAATATATAGCGTTTCGACCCGCTCTGAAAGCAAAAAGTCGCCCGCATCCGCTTGCGCCTGTTTTAGGGGGTTGGCGAGGCGGATGCAATCTTTTTGATAATCTTCTTTGGGCTGTTCCGAAAGCCGGGGCCCTCGATCGGGATGCCGCTTGGTCATTGTTTGGCCCCTGCCTTTGCAGCCGATGGGAGTTATGGGAGGCATGGGAGTCATGACAACGCTCTCCCCGCCGTGGAGCCCGGGCGATTCATTCGGAAATTGAAAAACCTCGGGGAAGCGGCATAGTGGCAGGCTGAAAATGTCTGACTCGACTTTCAGTCACCAGGACGACCGCCAGTATTCCACCGGCGAGCTGGTGCGCCGGCTGCTGGCCCTGGCGTGGCAGTTTCGGGGCGATTGCCTGGCGTCAATGGCGCTGAGTCTGGCGCTGCTGCTGCTGGGGCTGGCGGGCTTGCAGTTGCTGGGCGTATCGGTCGATGTCATCCGGCACGCCCTGGACCCGGCGCAACGCGCGCCGGTTTATCCGCTGGGCTGGCAGGCGCCGCCGGGCTGGACGCCCTTGCAAATAGTGACGGCGTTGTCGCTGGCCATTGTGGCCCAGGCCCTGCTCCGCGCGGTGCTGACCTATCAGTACAACATGGTCACCGCCCGGCTGACCCAGGGCAAAATCGTGCCCGAGTTGCGCAGCCGCCTCTATGCCCGGCTCCAGGACCTGAGTTTCCGCTTCTTCGATGTCCACGGCTCGAGCTCCATCTTCAATCGCGTCACCGGGGACGTGCAGAATACGCGGCTCTTCGTGGACGGGGTGGTGTTGCAGGGAATGAACATGGCGCTCACGTTGGCCGCGTACTTCCTGTTCATGTGGCGGATTCATGCGATGCTGACCCTGGCCTGCCTCTCGGTGACCGTCGGGCTGTGGTGGGTCACCCATTATTACTCGGGGCGGCTGCGGCCGGGCTACATGCGCAACCGCGAGTTGTACGACCAACTGGTGCTCCTGTTCACCGAAAGTGTGCGCGGCATGCAGACGGTCAAAGGTTTCGCCGCCGAGCCGCACCAGGCCCGGCGATTCGAGGAAGCCAATCAAAAGGTCTCCCACCAGCAAAAGCGCATCTTTTTGGATCTCTCCCTGTTCACGCCGCTGACCCAGTTGCTCTCGCAATTGAGCCTGGTCATCCTCTTTGCTTATGGCGGATGGCTTTATGTGCAGGGCCGCATCCCTTTGGGCGGCGGGTTGGTGGTCTTTGCCGGCCTCTTGCAGCAATTCAACGGCCAGGTGGCCAACATCACCACCATCGCCAACTCCGTACAGCAGAGCTTCACGTCCGCCCGCCGCGTCTTCGAGGTGCTCGACACCCCCTCGGAGGTCCAGAACCGGCCGGGCGCGCTCTCCCCGGGCCGGCTCACTGGCCGCATCGTTTTCGAGGACGTTACTTTCGGTTACACGCCCCAGGCCAGCGTGCTCGAGGCCATTTCGTTCGTGGCGGCGCCCGGCCAGGTCGTTGGCATCTTCGGAATGACCGGCTCGGGCAAAAGCTCGTTGCTGGGCCTGGTGCCCCGATTCTACGACCCGCAGCGGGGACGCATTCTGGCCGACGGCCATGATTTGCGGGACCTGGATCTGGACAGTTACCGGCGCCAGATTGGCATCGTTTACCAGGAGAGCTTTCTGTTCTCGAACACGGTGGCTGCTAATATCGCCTTTGGCAACCCGCGCGCCACCCAGGCCCAAATCGAAGAAGCCGCCCGCGCCGCCTCGGCCCACGAGTTCATCCTGGCGTTGCCCGAGGGCTACGAGACAGTGCTGGGCGAGGCGGGGGCCGATCTCTCCGGCGGCCAGCGCCAACGACTGGCCCTGGCGCGGGCTTTGCTGCTCCGCCCGCCCATCCTCATCCTGGATGATCCGACCGCCTCTGTGGACGCCAAGACGGAGCATGAAATCGTCTCGGCCCTCCGCCATGCCCTGGCGGGCCGCACTGCGTTTGTCGTGGCCAATCGGCTGAGTCTCCTGCGGCGGGCCGATGTCATCCTGGTGCTCGACAAGGGCCGCCTCGTTCAAAAGGGCGCCCATGAGGAACTGGTCCAGGCCCCCGGCCCCTACCGCGAAACCGCCCTCTTGCAGCTTATGGACCTGGATGAGAGGAGCGTGGGAGCGTGAAGCGTGAGAGCGTCGAGCGTGAGAGCGTCGAGCGTGGCAAACGCCACGATGCCCCCACGCCCCACGCTCGGACGCTCCGACGCTCCGACGCTCCGACGCTCCACGTTCCTTCGGAGGGCGGGCGGGAGGCGATCACCTATTTTCGTCCGATGGAAGACCGGGAGGCGGACCGGGCGCCGCTGAGCGGGGCCCTTATCCGGCGGCTGTTCACCTACACCCGCCCGTATGCGGCCCGGCGCAATTGGCTGTTCGTTCTGACGCTCGCCCGGGGCCTGCAATTGCCGGCCCTGGCGTGGATGATCGGCCAGACGATCAACGGACCGATTGCCGGGCTGGACCTGCGCGGCATCTACGTCCACGCGGGGGTCTATCTGCTGCTGGTGCTCTTCATGGTGGGGACGCTGCACCTGCGCCAGCGCTTCGCCCTCGAGTTGGGCGAGGCCGTGGCCCACGACATGCGCTCGGAGCTCTTCGCCAAACTCATCTCGCTGCCGATGGCCTTCTTCAACAAAACTAAATTCGGGCGCATCATCAGCCGCCTGACCTCGGACATCGACAACGTGCGCGTGGCGGTGCAGGACGTGGCGTTCGTAGTGACGATCCAGGCGGTGCAAATGACCGTCGCGGCGGCGCTGATGGCCTGGTACAACTGGAAGCTCTTTGCCCTGATGCTGACCCTGGTGCCGGTGATTTGGGTCGTCAACAACCGCTACCGCCGCGAGGTCAGCCGTCAGTTGCGAAGGCTCCAGGAGACCTGGAGCCGGCTGACCTCGACGCTGGCCGAGTCGGTTGGAGGCATCCGCGTCACGCAGGCCTTCGTGCGCCAGGAAATCAACTCGGGCTTCTTCCGCAAACTGGTGAATTTGCACGGCGAAAACAACGTCGGCGTCGCCCGCGCCTCGGCGGTGTTTATTCCCCTGCTCCAGATGAAGAGCCAGCTTTTTCTGGGCGCCACCGCCCTGCTCAGCGGCTACGGGGCCCTGCGCTGGCAAGGCTGGCTCCACATGGAGGCGGGCGACCTGGTCATGTTCTTTTTCCTGGCGAACTTCTTTTTCGACCCGGTCCAAGTCATCGGCAACCAGTATAACCAGGCGCTGATGGCCATGGCCGGGGCCGAGCGCTATTTCCGGCTCATCGACCTCGAACCGGAGTGGCAGGACGCCCCTTCCGCCCGGCCGCTCCCGGCCATCGAGGGACGGGTCGAGTTCCAGCACGTCTGCTTCGCTTACGAACCGGACCGGCCCGTGCTCACAGACATCAGTTTCGTGGCTGAGCCGGGACAGACCGTCGCCCTCGTGGGCCACACTGGCAGCGGCAAAACCACGGTGGCTGCCCTGCTCCAGAAATTTTACCTCCCGACCCGCGGACGGGTCCTGCTGGACGGGCATGACCTCCGGGATGTGGCCAGCCGTTCCCTCCATGCCCGGATGGGCACCGTGCAACAGAACAACTTCCTCTTTGCCGGGTCCATCAGCGATAACATCCGCTTTGCGAGGCCGGAGGCCAGTGACGGCCAAGTGCGGGCGACCCTGCGGGCGCTGGATTGCCTGGACCTGCTCGAGGAACTGCCGCGCGGCCTCCAGACGCAGGTGGGCGAAAAGAGCGCCGCTCTGTCGCTGGGCCAACGGCAATTGATCTGCTTCGCCCGGGCGCTGCTGGCCGACCCGCGCATCGTGGTCCTGGATGAAGCCACCAGCGCCATCGATACCGTCACCGAGGCGCGGCTTCAACGGGCCTTGGAAGTCCTGCTGCGCGGGCGCGCGGCGTATGTGGTGGCCCACCGCCTGAGCACCATCCGCAAGGCCGGCCTTGTCCTCGTGCTGGACCAGGGCCGCATCGTCGAGCGCGGCACCCACCGCACCCTCCTCGAGGCCGGCGGCGTCTATGCCCGCCTGCACGACGAGTTCATCAGGGGCCGGTGAAGCGCGTTCCGTCAAACTGTTCTTGCTGCGGACGCGTCAACCTGGGCAACAAGCTTCTCCAAAATGCCGCCAAAGAGTGAAAAGTTACGGCTTGACGCCTTCATGGCCGGGGCAAGAACTGCGGGGTGGATAATCGGTCTGCCTGATTCATCCCGGAGGGCTTGGTCTGATCTATAACTCCAACTGCTTTGGTGGTACGGGCCAGATGCGCCCTCTTTAAAGACCAGTTCGATGGCGGCGGCCTTTTCCGTTGAACTCACCGAGCCGGTGGTATTCCTCGACCGAGAGGCGCGAGAGCCGCTGGCGAACTTCTGGCATTTCCAGGAGCACTGACATTGCGATGTACGCTACGGGGGAGGCGGGGCGCTGTCCAGCTAAGCCGCCAATGCAAAATAACTTGAACAATCTGACTGGTTCTTTTGGCGGCTGGCGGCGTTGCTCGCTCGTCACAGATCCGGGATATGGTCCTTGCTCGCGCCTTGCCAGCCGCCAAAATCCCGGCGTCATATTGTCCAAGTTATTTTGCATTGGCTCCTACCAGTTTTTCCGGCATTGACTGAATTGGGCGCAGGTTGTAACACAGGGCACAAGAGCGCGCCGCGTTTGGCGCGCCAACCCTTGGCAACCATGAGCACCTCGCATTGGACCCCGCGCAGACGAGTACAGGCCGCCCTCGACCACGAGCAACCGGACTGCGTCCCGGCCGACTTCGGCGGCACGGCCGTGACCGGCATTCATGTTTCAGCGGTCACGCGCCTGCGCCGCCGCCTGCTGGGCCAAGCGGACTACCTGGTGCGTGTCATCGAGCCGTACCAGATGCTGGGCGAGATCGATGACGCGCTCCGCGAAGCCCTGGGCATCGATGTCATTGGAGCGGCGCCGCGAAGGTCGATGTTCGGCACCGAATCCAAAGACTGGAAGCCCTTTACGCTCTTTGACGGCACCCGATGCCTGGTGCCGGGCAATTTCAACGTGACCCGCGCCCCGGACGGCGGCTGGTTCGTTTACCCGGAAGGGGACACCACCGCCCCCCCCAGGGGTCACATGCCCCAGGGCGGCTATTTCTGTGATACCATCGTCGAGCAGGACCCCATCGATGATGCCAAGTTGAATCCCGAGGACAATACCGAGGAATTCGGTTTGCTGGGGGAAGCGGACCTGGCCTATTACCGCGAAAAGAAACGATGGGTGCAGGAGCGCGCTGATTGGGGCTGCATCCTGACCATTCCCGGCGCGGGCTTCGGCGACATCGCCCAGGTGCCGGCCCCCTGGCTCAAGCACCCC
>Ga0187849_1001086_pt1 | contig 31889 bp, 22 predicted proteins | sample June2016WEW_4_10_2_FD_132412 | JGI IMG/M metagenome (GOLD analysis project Ga0187849, IMG submission 132412) | Peatland microbial communities from SPRUCE experiment site at the Marcell Experimental Forest, Minnesota, USA - June2016WEW_4_100 | ecosystem: Environmental > Terrestrial > Soil >...
GCGGACAAGCTCTTCCGCCACACCCGAGGAGGAATTGCGCGCCGGCGAAGGATTGCCGAAGAAATGCACAAAGGTGATATGGCAGCCGCGGCGCATCATTTTATAGGCCGCCACGGAGGAATCGAACCCCCCGGAAAGCAGCGCCACCAAACGCCCGCTCGTGACCGCGGGCAGGCCGCCGGGGCCTTCCACGCGCTGGGCGTAGATCAGCGCCTTCCCTGGCACAATCTCCACCTGGCAGGTCACCTCGGGCTCATGGAGCTTGACGCGCACGCTCGCCTCGCGCGCGCGCAGGTGTTCCAGCACCCTGCGCCCCAGTTCGCGCTCCAGTTCCATGGAATTCATGCCATAGGCCGAGTCCGCAATTTTGGCGCGCACCGCGAAGTTGCGAGGATTTGCTTCGGCCATCATCTCGCACGCCGCCGGGCCCAGAGCGTCGAGCGGGCTCGGCACTTCGCGCGCCGGGGCAATGTAAGCGAGGCCGAAAACCCGGCGCAAGCGCTCAATGATGCGGGGAAGGGCCGCGTCATCAGCAGGGGTGAGGATCAGGCGCTCGGAAATGCTTTCCAGCGATGCCACCGGCAGATCCTCCACGCTTTGGCGGATGGCGGCGCGCAGGCGGCTGAGAAAGTAATTCTTGTTCCCGCCCTTCAGCCAGATTTCATGATAGTGAAGAATCAGAACTCGCTTCATGCGACGGCTTCTCGATCCGAGGCGGCGACGACTGGCAAAGCCTGCGGGTAAATTCGGCGGAAATTAGAATATCGGTTTTCACGCCCGCCCGCAAGCAAGGGAGCGTTCGTGGTCGTAACTGAGTTTGGCCCTTGGTAGCGGGGCCTCTGACCGCCGTCTTTGATTCCTCCCTATTCGCGCTGCTTCCCGCCGAGGCGGGGCAGGCGCTGGGCGCCGCTTCCGCAAACTGAGTCACCTCCACAGTCCTCATGCTGCTTGACACCGCCTCCGCCCGCCGGTACGATGCCGGGTAACTAAGGTCTCTCTCCGGGACAGACCTATTGAGAGGAGGCTCTCCTATGGTTGCAATCGGCTTACGTCGTGTCGCTCTGGGTACCCTGGCAGGCGGCGTCGTTTGGGGAATTTGGAGCACGGTCGTCAACATGGTGATCCTAAAGTCGAAATACCAGTTCGCGCATGTGCATGAATTGTTGTTACCCCAATCGCGCTACTTGTATTTCCCTGTCTACTGGTACGTGACGTTGTTCCTCCTGACCTATATTCTGACCTGGGTGTATGTGTCCGTGCGTGGCACGCTCGGGCCGGGGCCCATCACCGCCCTGCGCGTGGGATTGCTGATCGGCTTCGTGATGGGTTTCCCCCTCAGCCTCTTGCTGGCGGCCTGGGCGCCCTTCAGCCGCGCCCTCACGCTTTGGTGGATGCTCGACCTCTGGGTGGGCTCGGTGTTGGCGACGCTGGTTTCCGCCTGGCTGTATAAAGAGGGATAGAGGCAAGTGCCGCGTGTTACCACAATGCTGCGACTGCCGGGTGTGGCGACTTAGCGCACCCCGCGCACAAGCGCGAAGTGCGACCGCGGGAAGAAACCTTCGAGCCCAAGGTGGTGATTCTGCGACGGAACGTCCTCCGCCACAAAAACGTAGCGCAACATCGCATCATCGGTGGAATCCCCGCACGTTCAGGTTTGGGGAAGGATCAACTGGCAGCCCAGCGGGCTCGGCGAGGATAGGCCAGTGAGCACTCAATTGGTTTAATCGTGTCTGCCCGACGGGGCTCTTTGGGTGGCAAGGCGGAAGTATAGATAGTGCAGCCGATTGTCGAACCGATATGCTCCCGGCCCTCTTTCGGTGTCGGGACGAACAACCCCCAGAGTGCGCATTCGCCGGAGGAAATTATCCACAACTTTGGCTTCCTCATTCGAAAGGTCCTTGCGAAGGTCACCTCGTTTGAACGTGACGTCGAATTGCTTGGCCACCATCTTCCTTAAAATCGCGCGGTATCGTTCGCTTCGAATGGCTTCGAAAACTCGAGGCTCAAGATATTTGCGCCCGACAATGTCCGCGGCATTAAAGACGCCGGCAATCGCCTCATCGAAATCGATCTTCCCGTCCTCGTCCAGACGAAACGCTGCATCACCAATTTCCTGTGCCAGGACGGGGAGGCCGCCCGCGTACCGGGCAAGGACGATTAATGCGTCCTCCTCTACCTTAATGTTGACCTTCGTGAATGCGTTAACAAAGAAACTGCGTGCCTCTTCTTCGCTCCAGGGGCGGATTTCTACAACATCAAACACACGTGCTAACGAATGCTGCTTATCTATCAAAGCCTGCCGTCGCTCTTCCAGCCCAACGAGAACCAAGCACAAGGGAAGGCGAGTGTCGGATGTTGCGATCTCGTCCACGAGACTCTTCAGAAAGTTGGCGAACGGCTCGGACGAGGCAAGACCGTTGATATCGTCGAGAGTGAGAAGGATTCCCCTTCTCTCGCCTCCCACCCTGTCGACCAGATTGCGTAACGCTGGGGCAAAGTCGTGGACCATCCGACTGAGGTCTCTCTCAGAACCACCGAACTCCAGGTCAACCCCAAAGAGTCCAACCTTCCTCACGTGATTGCCAAAGAATTCCTCGACCTTCCCTTGCCATGCTTTCCCTACGCTTTCCTTGATGAGGCGATCAAGAACGCGACGAACCATTTCTTCAAGTGAAGTGACACCCCCAAGGAAAACATGCAGGCCCAAAGCCTGATGATCGCGCTCGGCAACAAACCTCACGAACCGGGCAAGGGAACTCTTCCCTATGCCACGCTCCCCAGTGAGAAAGACTACTCGCAAGCGGCCACTGGTCGCTTCACCCACTGCGGAATTCAATCTATTAACCTCATTAACGCGGCCCGTAAAAAACTCAATGGGTACGGGCTGGCCAGGGGTGAAGGGGCTATATTCTTTGGTGGGCATGACGGCCTCATTGTATCACTTTGCTTGTGAAATCGGACGTCAAAGCTCACACTTACAATGCCGCGGTAAGTGTGCTCTGGTCGTACCCTATTCCGCCAAAGAGAATTCCAGCTTGTTGCCCGATGGATCGATGCGGTCCAGCCGTACGCGTACCCGTTCGCCCAGGTGAAATGCACGGTGAGAGTGCTGGCCAATGATGGCGCGCTGGCGTTCGTGGTAGACGTAATAGTCATCGCCCAGAGTGGCGAGCGCCACGAAGCCTTCCACAAACAGGTCCGTGAGCTCCACGAAGAATCCATACTTGATCATGCTGATGATGAGGGCGTCGAACTCGTCGCCGACGTGCTGCGCCATGAAGGAGACTTTCTTCCATTCGATGAGCTCGCGTTCGGCGTCGGCGGCCCGACGCTCGGCCTCCGAGGTTGACAATCCGAGGGCGTGGAGTTCCTGGGGGAGCACGAATGCGCCGCCGGGGAGGGTTTGAGTGGCGGCGGCCGCTCCAGGGCTGACGGATGCCAGCTCGTGGCGCCTTTCCGTCGCCGCCCCGCGACGCTTCCGGGGCGCTTCCTGCTTTGCCACCCCGGAAGCCAGATGATCCCCAGCATCTTCGACAACCCGCGCGCTGCCGCCCTCCCGTGCGAGCGCGGCCTTGAGAATCCGATGCACGATAAGATCGGGATAACGGCGGATGGGCGAAGTGAAATGGGTATAGGTCTCGGTCGCGAGCGCGAAGTGGCCGACGTTCTCTTCCGAATAGCGCGCCTGTTTAAGCGAGCGCAGCATCAGGTAGGAAAGGATGCGCTCCTCCGGCTTACCCTCCAGGCGCTGGGTCAGCCGCTGGTAATGCCGCGAGCTGATCTCCAGGTCTTTCGCCTCCACTCGCTCCAGAAAGCGCGTGTGGCGGTCGCGCTCGTCCCTTTTGCTCACGCGCAGGCGTTGGGCAGCAGGCAGTTCCACTCCCAGCGAGTAGCCGAACGTCGCAGCGATCTCTTCAAACTCTAGAACCTTCTTAGCCTCAGGCTTCTCGTGGATGCGATAGAGCGAGGGAATGCCGTGACCTTCCAGATACCCGGCCACCGCTTCGTTAGCGGCAAGCATGAATTCTTCAATGAGGCGGTGCGCGACGTTCCGTTCCGAGCGCGTAATGCCCACCATGCGGCCAAACGGGTCGAACTCAATCAGCGGCTCCGGCAGATCGAAATCGATGGAGCCGCGCTGCTCGCGCCGCCGATTGAGAATGAACGCGAGTTCCTCCATCAGTTTGAAATTCGGAACGAGCGCCGCATAGCGCTGGCAGGCCGCGGGTTCCCCCGCCAGGATGTCGCGCACCGCCGTGTAGGTCATGCGTTCGGCACTGCGGATGATCCCCGGCACGAGCTCGTACTCGACGATGCGTCCCTGAGGATCAATCTCCATCAGCGCCGACATCACCAGGCGATCGACGTGCGGATTGAGGCTGCAAATGCCGTTCGAGAGCTCCAGCGGCAGCATGGGCACGGCCCGGTCGGGGAAATAGACCGAAGTGCCGCGCAGCCGCGCCTCGCGGTCGAGCCCTGTGCCGGGACGCACGTAGTGGGCCACGTCGGCAATGTGTACGTGCAGCAGATAATTCCCCCCCGCCCGGCGCTCCACCAGCACGGCATCGTCAAAATCCTTGGCAGTCTCGCCGTCAATGGTCACGATCGGCAGTCCGCGGAAATCACGCCGGCCTTCGCGGTCACGCTCCGGGATGTATTGCGGTGCAGCGCCGGCCTCCGCGAGCACCTCCGGGGGAAAGCGGTGCGGCAGGTGAAATTTGCGGATGACGATTTCCACGTCCACACCGAAATCCTCGCGCCGGCCGAGAATTTCCACCACGCGGCCGCGCGGCAACGCCGCCGGGCGTGGAAAGCTCGTGAGCTCGACGTCCACGACGAGGCCTTCCAGGTCCCGAGTCGTCCGCCGGGAAATCATTTCCGCTTCCGCAGTTTTGCCTTCCGACTCGCCCCCGAACTGGCGATCGCGGCGGCGCGCGGGCGCGGGGCCCTCGCCGCCCGGCCACTCCTCCCCGTGTGGAATGACGATTTCGAACGGGATGCGATGATCAAAGGGCATCACGTAGTTGTAACGCTGGCCGCAATGAAACTGGCCCACCACGGTCTTCTGGGCGCGGTCGATGACACGCAGGATGCGGCCTTCCGCGCGCCCGTCGGGCTTGGCGCGAAGCACCTGCACTTCCACGCGGTCGCCGTTCATGGCGGAGCCCATACCGTCGGCGGAGATGTAGATGTCCTGATCCGTGCCCGCCAGCGGCGCGTCGGGCACCACAAAACCGTAGCCATCGCGATGGCCAATCAGGCGGCCGCTGACCACGTTTGCGCCGCGTGTACGCGCCGTCACGCCGCCATTGACGATTTTCGATTGACGATTTTCGATTGCCATTGAATCGGCAATTGACCGCCGTGAATGGTCATTGCTCTGGTCTGGGGCTTTCCTCTCACTCCCCGCCAAGGCGAAGTGGTTCTTCTTCAGGTAAACGATGCGGCGATGGCGGGAGAGGTCTTTCAGCGCGCTCTTGAGCTCGCGCGCCTGGCTCGACCGCAAGCCGAGCTCCAGCACCAACTCGCGAAGCCGAAACGTCTTGCCCGGCTCGCGCTCAAAAACCTTGAGAATCTCTTGCGGCAATGGAAATTCACGCATGGGGAAGTAGCCGGCTCATTGTATCACGCCGGAAACACCGAGCCATTCAGTGATCGAATCATTGAGTCATTGGGCCATTGAGTCATTGAGTCATCGGGTCATTGGGTCATCGGATCATTGAGGCATTGGATCAATGGGCCATCGCTTCATTGGGCAATTATTGAATTTTGAATCTTGAATTTGGGATTGGCAATTGGCGCTGGGCAAACGGGTGTATCGGATGTCAGGCGCATCCATCGGCTTCATCTTCTCATCCGAAACTGCCGATAGCCGATAGGGGGAGTGTGTCACGCGGGGGAAGGCTTGCCGTTCCCCTTTTCGGCGGGACAAGCTCCCCAGCCCTACGAGTCCCCACGCCCCCGCAATGTTATGTGATTAACGGATTGCGCAGAGCAAAGCTCTACGGCAGGCCGAAACGCAGAGCTGTGCTCTGCGCAATCCGCGTAGCGGGAGGGCTCGCCCTCCCCGATCAGCGGGCGGCGACCCGCCCGGGTAGGGCACACAAGTCCCACCCCCTGCGATTTGTCTCGTGCCAGGGAAGCGTGTAGCGCGGACCTGTTCTAAAGGTCCGCGGTTCGTCCCCTAATGAAGACAAAGTACCGTGGACCTACAAACCAGGTCCGCGCCACGCTTGCTTCCAGAGCGGCGGGCTACCGCTATTCCATCCGAATCCAGGTTTGCGTACGACCAAATAATGAGAATCCGATGTAGCCTCGCACCAGCAACTTCTTTCCGCCATCGGCCAACTTGAGCTTCACTCGATAGACTTTCCCGATATCGGGATCGAGAATTTCTCCTCCGTCCCAAACGTCGCCGTCCCGGTGCACACCGGATATGACGAGGAGGCCCTTCATGGGTTTGTTGTGGCGCTCTCCCGGGCACTTAACGCACAACTCGGTTTCAAAGGTGACGGGGTTCCTTCCCGCAATCAGCCGTCCGAGAAGTTCACCGCCCTTATCCACAATCTCCACGGCGCCAATCGGTTTGCCCGTGACGTCGCTGATCGTTCGCCACCGACCCACGGGCGTGTCATAAGACGTTTGTGCCTTCACCACGAGTGTGGAGAACATCGTAAGTAAAGCGACGATGGGGAGGATTTTGTTCACCATCGGTTGGATCGCGGAATCGGAGCACATAACTGGATTCATATTTGTCCCCTTTACATGCTTACTGCGCCTCAATCTCGAAGAAGGCCAGATCGAGCGGGCGCAGAGGCGCGGTAGTTACCTGCCAATCGTGCCCTTGGCCCAGCGTTGTTCCTGTCAGCCTACCCTCGCTATCGAAGGTTCTAAGCTTATACGAGTTGCTGGCGGGCAGCCAGAGACTCAAATCGCTGTGAAGGTTTACGTTTTGGTATTTGTCCTGATCGTTCAGGACGATCACGAGCAGCTTGTTGCCAAGCTGGTACCCTCGCACAAAACCCTGCGCCGGCTCGCTGAGGACCGAATCCCCAATCAGCGTGCCTTCCGTGAAGTAGGGCAAGAACTGCTGGCGCAATTTGGCCACCTGCTTCATGGCCGCGGCCAGCGCCGGCACGTCGCTGATGAGGGCTGTCCCGTTCGGTTGATCAGGTTTCTTGGGGAGCAGGTTGAGATAAAGGTTATCCGCAAAGCCTTGTTTCGCCACCCGCGGCGAATAGGTGACGTTGCAATTGAAGCGCGGCCAGCGGAGGACGTTGGTGAGCGGGCTGGCTTCCACATAACCATCACCGCACCCACCCCACACCCAGGTGTAATCGAGCACAGGGGAATCTTGCTCCAAGTCCCACCCGGCTTCACCGGAAAACGTCGACTCGGGGTCTTGGGCGCGCGCTTGGCGGCGGAGTTGCTCGACCATGTTGACGAGGGCCGGCTTCTCGCCCTCCTTCGGGTAGACATACCCGAACTGATCCCAACAAATGGAGGCGATACCTTTCTGGATTAACCCCGCGAGCGCCCCCAGCACATCTTGCTGCCACACTGGGTTCGTATCGCTCACCCACTCCCCCTTATCCACTCCCACGTAATACGGACGGAACCGGGGAATCAGTTCCGGGTGATACGTCCAGTTGCCTCCCGCGCTTTCCTCGGGCTTCATGCCGTAGCGCGGCAGCAGCCGGTCCAGCATGATATGAAGGCTCACAAAGGGCGCCACATTGACGCCGATTTTCCTGGCTTCCTGAATCCCCCGCAGGAAATCCTGCTCCGTCCCCAGTTCGGGGCGGAACAGCATGGGTAAACGGAAATACGGCGTCCAAAACCATATCACCAACTCATTGATTCCGTACAGATGCGCGTCCTCGGCCACGCGCGCGATATCTTTGTAGCGAAAAGCTGCCTGCTCCGGATCAGGTTCCCCATCCGGACTCATCCAGATGGTCTCGAATCCAATCCCCTCCTTCACATGCCGGGGCGTCTCTCGTGGCGGGTTCACCTGCCGGACATAGGCCCGGTACACTTCGATGCCCTTGGCCCATCCCCCCGCGTGCGGGGTAAGCCAGAACTCCTGGCTCTGCCAAGTCTCTCCCGGCGCAATCGTGTGTTTGTGCTGCCAAGCCAAACGCAGAGTGGAGGGATCTTCTTCACTTCGGTAGGTCATCACACTCGGCCGATCATAGGTTCCCCACGCCTTCTCGAAGGCGCTCAAACCACCCCTGAAACTTCCCCAATCCAGCCAGCGCAGGGATTGGTCCCCGAACCTGTAGCCCGACGCTGGGTATACTTGCCATCCCACCGTGGCGTAGAAAGGTGTGCCGTCAGCGGGCCAGACGGGTTTTGCGAACGGCTGGATAATCGCATTCCCGAACCGCAGTTGAGTTCTTTCCGCGCCCGTGATGGGCCTCAAACCCCACAGGTCGGGAAACAGGATTTGAGGCACGGGCGCCGATGATCCATTCACGATTCGGCAGGAAAGAATCACCGACCTGCCGTCGTCCGCCGCAGCGAGTTTCACCTCGGCGCTCACTTTCCCGGAAGGCAGCGCCAAGCCCGCGCGGCTCGCACCCAGCGCCTCCCAATAAATGCGCACGCCGTTTCCCTGCCTCTCCACCTTGGCTTTTGAAAACCGCGGGGCGAGCCGCAGGGGAGGAAAGGAATCGGTCGGATAGGCCAAGTCCACTATGCCTGCTGCCTTGGCGGGCGCCTCCAGAATGATGCCCGTGGCCGGATACGAAAGGCGGACCAGCGAGCCCGTTTCCTCGTCGATCCCGACCTCCAGCCCATTCAACTGCACGTTCAGTACGGCCGCGTGCGCCAAGCCGGTCGCCGCAACCATGACCGCCGTCACCGTGAGAATCAAGCAATTCAGTTTGGTTCGTCGTTTCCTCATTTTTCCACCGCCCGCGTACTCCCCTTGGCCTGGGACGCACAAGCTGTAGCGCCGACCTTTAGGTCGGCACGTGCTGAGCTAAAGCTCAGCGCTACAACCCCCTTGCAGGCTGCGCGGATGTCCCAGCTTTTGAATCCGGCATTATCAATCTGCCTGAGTATCAGCCCAATGCCACGCTGTCTTCAAGCAGTTCGAGTCCCCGAGTGATCTCCGGGCAACGGCCACCTTTGCCATTCCTGCACGTGGGACTATAATGGCGGGCAGCAATAGGAGTCTCCTACCCGAGAGACCCTCGCCGTCCACATGGTGAACTTCAGGGAGGTGTCCGCGTGAAAGAGACCATCGGATTTAACCTCAATGGGAAGGCTGTGAGTCTGGAAGTTGACCCCAGCCGTGCTCTTCTGTGGGTTCTACGCTATGACCTGGGCCTGACCGGGGCCAAGTACGGTTGCGGAGAAGGGCTTTGCGGAGCGTGCACGGTGCTTGTCGGTCGCCAAGCCGTGCGCTCGTGTCTGCTCGAGGTGAAAGCCGTAGCAGGCAAGGAGGTCATGACCATTGAAGGCCTGGCTAGGAACGGCGACCTTCATCCCTTGCAGAAAGCCTTCGTCGATCAGGATGCCCTTCAGTGCGGGTATTGCACTCCCGGGATGATCATGAACGCCTACAGTTTGCTGGTCAATACTCCCCAGCCTTCACGCCGCCAGATTATCGAGTATATGGACGGCAACCTGTGCCGCTGCGGAGCCCATAAGCGGATCGTCCAGGCCATCCAGGCCGCCGCGAAAGAGATGGGAGGAGTTCAAAGATGAAAAGTGATGACGGCAAGCCACAGACGGAAGAATACCTGGCACTTGATTTCTCTGACCTCGAGCGAACGAGTGCGGCCCTGCCACTGGATCGAAGGCAGTTCCTGAAATTATTGGGCGCAGGCATCGTTGTCTTCTTCACCATTCCCGACTCGCTGGCCATTCAGGAGCGCCGCCGCGGTGCGGGTCAGGAGATCCCCCAGGATTTCAATGCTTTCCTCCGGATCGGGGAAGACGACCGGATAACCGGATTTACCGGAAAAGTCGAGATGGGCCAGGGAGTCATCACCTCTCTCGCCCAAATGCTGGCCGACGAACTCAATGTTCCCCTCGATTCAGTGGACATGGTGATGGGCGATACCGACCTCTGTCCTTGGGACATGGGGATGTTCGGCTCCATGACGACCCGCTCTTTCGGTCCTTCGTTCCGAGCCGCCGCGGCCGAGGCGAAGGCCGTGCTCGTGGAGCTGGCCGCGGAATACCTGCAAGTCGCGAAAGGGCGCCTCAAGACCAAAGGTGGAATCGTTTATGAGGACGCAGGGCAGAAGAAAGTCACCTACGCCGAACTCGCCAAGGGAAAGAAGATATTGCGGCACCTGAAAGGCGCGGCACTCGAGGCGCCGTCCGACTTCACGATCATCGGAAAACCTACCTTGAGAAAGGACAGCCTCGAGAAGGTCACCGGCAGAGCCAAGTACGCCGGAGATCTGAGGGAGCCCGGCATGGTGCACGCCAAGATTCTGCGGCCCCCGGTTCACGGCGCCAAGCTCGTCAGCGCGGATACTGCCGGTGCTCGAGAAGTCGAAGGTGTCCAGGTGGTTCAGGAGGGAGACCTGATCGCCGTCCTGCATAAGTATCCCGACGTAGCTCAAGAAGCCCTCACGAGAATCAAATCGCAATATGATCGGCCGGCCTCGTACGCGGATGACAAGACGATTTTTGATCACCTGCTCCAAGTCGCGCCCCCAGGACAGACGGTCGCCGAGGGCGGAAACCTTGCCGAAGGGCAGAAGGCCGCCCGCTTCGTCGTGGAAGAGACATATCTGAACAGTTATGTATCTCACGCGCCTATAGAACCGCACACGGCTCTGGCGAAAATCGAGGGAGATAAGGCCACCGTGTGGGCCTCCACACAAACGCCGTTCGCTCTGAAAGGGGCCGCTGCATCCTTACTGGGCTTTCCTTCTCAGAATGTCCGGGTCATTACGCCCTTTGTGGGTGGAGGCTTTGGAGGGAAGAGCAACAACCAGCAAGCCGTGGAGGCCGTGCGGCTGGCCAAGCTGGCCGGAAGGCCCGTTCAGGTGGGTTGGACGCGGGCCGAGGAGTTCTTCTATGACACATTTCGTCCCGCGGCGATCGTCAAGATCAAAGCCGGAGTCAGCGAATCCGGGCTGATTTCGTTCTGGGATTACGGCGAGTATTTCGCCGGCGAAAGAGGAGCGCAGCAGTTCTACAATATCCCCCATCATCGGACCGTGGCTTACGGTTCCGGCTGGTCGGCCCCTCACGGCGCGCATCCGTTTGGCACGGGGCCTTGGCGTGCTCCCGGCAACAACACCAATACCTTTGCCCGGGAGTCCCACATCGACATGCTGGCCTCCCGGGCCGGGATGGACGCCGTTGAGTTTCGGTTAAAGAATTTGCAGGACCCGAAGGTGCGGCGCGTCTTGCAGGCGGTCGCGGAGAAATTCGGCTGGTCGCCGGCTAAAGCTCCGAGCGGGCGCGGCTATGGGGTTGCCTGCGGGATTGATGCGGGCACATACGTGGCCCACATGGCAGAGGTGGAAGTGGACAAGAACACAGGGAGCGTCCGAGTTAAGCGGGTCGTCTGCGCTCAAGACATGGGATTGTGCGTCAACCCTGAGGGCGCCCGCCTGCAAATGGAAGGGGCCATCACCATGGGCCTGGGATATGCCTTGAGTGAGGAGGTTCGGTTCACCGGCGGGGAAATCCACGACGCCAATTTCGATGCTTACACCATCCCACATTTCTCCTGGTTGCCGGAAATTGAGACGGTAATCATTGATGCGAAAGACTCACCCGCGCAAGGGGGCGGAGAGCCGGCCATCATCTGTATGGGCGCCTTGATTGCCAATGCCGTGCTTGATGCCACCGGCGCCCGGCTTCGGCAATTGCCGATGACCCCGGAACGGATCAAAGCCGCGCTGCCCCATGGCTGAGCACATGCCGACCTGAAGCACTTGTAGCGCGGACCTGTTCTGTAGGTCCGCGGCTTTTCCTTGCCCATCGGGGACGAGCCGCGGACCTAAAAAACAGGTCCGCGTTACACCTGCTAAGAGATTTCGAAAGTGCGGAGAAGGCAATCTGCTAAAACGCCAATCAGCAATCACCAATGGCTGCTAGAACCAGCCGCGGAAATCGAAGAGGTCAGGGAGAGGCAGTTCCCATCCGGGGAAACAAGTCGAGGTGAGCGCTCGGCTTCCCGCGAGGGCGGCTTCGACCAGGTACTTATTCCCCTGGAGCTTTAGGATCTCGACGGTCTTTGCCTGCGGGTCGATGATCCACATTTCCCCGACGCCCGCCTCGGCATAGAGCGGCAATTTCGTGGCCCGGTCATGGGCGGCGGTGGACGGAGAGAGAATCTCCACCACCAAATCCGGACTTCCCCGGAGGTAATCTTCCTGGACAATCGCGGCGTGGGCGCTGGCTACATAGATGAGGTCAGGCTGCAACGCCGTGTCGGCGCTCAAGCGGACATCGAGCGGGGCAAACAACAGCCTGCCCAGAGGGTTTTTCGACAGGTACTCGTCAAGGCTGGCATAGAGTCTTCCCAAAATGATTTGATGCTTCGTGGTAGGTGACGGAGTCAAGTGCACCTCGCCGCGCACTAATTCATACCGCTTGCCGTCGTCGGGAAGCTGGCGGAACTGTTCGAAAGTAAGCTTGGTGACGATTTCTATTCCCATGCGTGAATTATACCTAGTTTTCTCGGGAGGGTTCAACGGAGAACACCAAGCCTTATACCCACACGTCACACCAAAGAAAACGCGGCGGCCGAAGCCGCCGCGTCATATTTCAGTAAAAGAAACCGCTCAAAACTTCAAGCGCAGCCCGATCTGGATTTGCCGCGTCGAGTAAGCGAAGTTACTGTTGGCGCTGCTGGGGATAGCGAACGCGGTGTTGATGCCCAGGCAGGGTGTAGCGTTGGAGCAAGTTTGCGTAGCCCCTGTGGTATCCGTAATGGTGCCACTCTTCGAAATAGTATACCCCGTGGTGCCTACACCCGTCACGTTATAGTGATTGAAGAGGTTAAATGCTTCCCCCATCAATTCCAGGTTGACTCTTTCCTTAATGGGGATGGTCTTGGTGATGCGCCAATCCAAGTTCTGCGTGCCAGGCATGTTGAAGATATTCCGTGCCACGAGACCGACGCGGGAGGAGCCATACGAGCCGTTTATTCCGCCACCACTAGCCAGCACGCCTGGAGCCGTGCCGCTGGTACCCACCGAATAGGGAAGGCCATTCTGCGCCTGGAAGATGGGAGACATTTGCCAGCCGTTGGCGAGGTATCCCAGGGGCCCTTTTACGTGCCAGGGTGATTGGACGACCATGTTGAATACAAAACGTTGGGGAACGTTGAAGTTGGAGTTGCCATATTCCCCGCCAATGCTGTTGGGCATGAGGATGTTAGGGCCACCACTCGCCGTAAGATTCGTGCTGGCGGAAGGATTATAGTCCAAGCCATGCGACCAAGTGTAATTGGCGTTGAACTGAACGGAACTGCTCATACGGTGGTTTGCCTGAATGACCAAGGCATTGTAATTGGTGCTGACGCCGAAGATGTCAATCATCTGGGTGAAACTGGAGTTGGGCCGATAGGCATAGAAGGGAGTGGTGTATGTCGGGGAGTGGATAGGACCCCCGCCGGCTACATAATAGGTGAGGCTCCCACCGGCGCCCGCCGCATTCGTTCCGGGGGCGATGTTGTCATCGGTGTATTGGGGCAGCATGTGTCCGAAGCTCCCCATGTAGCTCGCGGACAAAACGGTGTTCCAACCCACGTTCCGCTCGACCGAGAAGTCTGCCTCGTCAACTTGCGGATTATGGTAGTGGGAGTTGTAGTACAAAACCGCAGGCGCAGCCGTGGAGGTGGGCGCAGAGGCCACGACCTCCGGGAAATAGGGCCCGCCCCCAGCGGCACTGCTGAAGCTGTAGCCCGGCTGGCCAGTGAGAACACCGCTCGAGTAGAGGCCGGTCTGGGTCAAGGCGTTGAAGATGATGGCATTCGTGAGTCGCCCGTAGTAGATGCCGAAGCCCCCGCGCACGGCCGTCTTGCCGTCGCCGAAAACGTCCCAGGCAAAGCCAATTCGCGGGCCAAAGTTCTTCTTGTAGTCCGGCATTTGAGTGGTGGCAGGAACGGCAGGGTTGGGGAACAGCGGAGCGGGAAGCTTCTCATATTCCCACCGCAAGCCCAAAGAAAGGGACAAGCGTGGCCGCACCTTCCAGTCATCCTGGGCGAAAAGGGCGAGATCGTCCGTGGGAATGGTAAACTGCAAAGTACCGAAACTCTGGGCAAAGCTGGAATAATTCGAGGAGCAGGGATGGCCACTGCAAGCCGCCGGCGCATAGAGATCCTCGAGGTAGGCCGAGACGCTGCTGTAACCAAACTGGCCGTTCTGCTGGTAGATATCCTTGATCAGGTCGCTGACGTGGCTGAAGTCCCCGCCAAACTTCACGGTGTGATTGCCATGCGCCCACGTCACGGTGTCGGCAATCTGGTTCCGAAGCTCGCTGGGATACTTATAACGCGTATCGTAGTACGCCGCCCCAAAGCTGAACCCATTGCTCAGGCTTACATAGGTGGGAAGACCAAAGGGATTGCTGTAGTTGACCCAGGAAGGATAGGTGCTGGAGCTGGTGCTGGTGGTTTGCATCTCATTGATCTCGTAAGGGGCAGCGGGTGGGGCGCTTTCGTACTCAAAGTCGCGGCCGATTTGGTAGCGGACCTCGTTCGAGATCGTCGGGGTGAAGAAGCTATCCAGCTTGCCCACGCCCCAGGTGTCTTTAACGTAGTCATTACCGAAAGCCGCGCCGTTGCTGTAAGTGTTGGTCACCTGGGTCTGAACGCCGTAGGGTGAAGCCCAGCGCATGCGATTGACCTCAAAGGAAGCGCGATTCTTTTGGTTAATCTGCCAGTCGAGCTTGGGGAAAAAAATGTTCTGCTTTCCCGTGCGGGCGTTTGAACCCAACATGGTGATCAGACCGGCCAAGCCGTTATTGAAGTCCGTCACCCCGGTGGCATACGAAGCCGCGGTGGCAGTACCTTCCACGACGATTCCCGCAATAGCGCAAGCACCCACGGTGGAGTTATAGATGTTGGTGTTCCCCCCGAATATGCTGTTGCTGGAGGTGACGCCTGCAACCGCGCCGGCGCTGGTGTTGTTCTTGGCAGTGCACGTGCCCCCCGCACCCGCGAAAGTGGCTGCCGATACAGGCTGCGCCAGGAAGATGCTGGGGCTGCTGGCCACGGCGTTTCCGGGAAAGTTACGGTAGAACCCATCGTAAGCAAAGAAGAAGAAGAGTTTGTCCTTGATGATCGGCCCGCCGATTCCCAGCCCCCACATGTCCCAATAATCCTTAGGCTTGAAAGGCTGGGGCGCATATCCCCCCGAAGCGGTGGGTTCAGTGATGGTGGCAAAGGGGTTGCGCGAAGCCCAGCCGTTTTCACGGTTCTTGTAGAAGAGTTCCCCGTGGAAGTTGTTGGTTCCGCTCTTGGTCACGGTGTTCACCACACCGCCGGCGGCGCGGCCATACTCGGCGGAGTAGTTCGAGGTGTTCACCTGGAATTCCTGGATGGACACTTCCGTGCTGGAATAGCTGACGCGCGTCCGCCCGCGCTCTTCGGAGAAGAAGGCTTGATTATTGTCCGCCCCGTCAATGGTGTTGTTGTTCAAGATGGTGCTGATTCCCCGGAAGCTCAAAAGGCCAAAGCCATTCGAGTCATTGACCACACCAGGGGTCAGCAGGGCGAAGTTGGACCAGCGCGGGCGCTGGATTGGCAAGTTGGCGATGGCCGTCTGGTTGAGCGTATTCGCAAAGTCCGCCGAGGTGGTATTGACCTGCGGCGCCACACCAGAGATGGTCACGGTTTGCGCCGTTGCCCCGATCGTCAAATGCGGAGAAACATTGGTGACGCTGCCCACCGTAACGATGACCTGCTCCGCCTTAAACGTCTCGAAGCCCTTGGCGGTAACCGTGACCGTGTAAACGGCGGGCGTCAGCTTCGTCGCAATATAGAAACCCGAAGCATCCGTTTCCCGGGTCTGGTCAAGATTGGTTCCGTTATTGTGAACGACGACCGAGGCGCCCGGTATCACTGCGCCGGTCTGGTCATAGATTGTGCCGTTAATGGCGCCGTCTGTGGTGGACTGGGCCCGGGCGGTCGGAACTAAACTGAGGCTCAGCCCCACGACTGCAAAGGCCAGAAGTAGACTTACAAACCACCTGTGAGAAATTTTCATATTCATGCCCTCAACGCTCCTTTTCGGTCTGAGTTTGACCGGGATCCCCTCCCGGATGAAACCCGCATCATCTCTTGGACTCGTATCTAGCACATAAATAAAAGCATCCGCCCTCGAAAACCCCTCCGGCATCCTGCTGGCGGAATGAGCAGGAGCCGGCATTTTCGCTTGCAATCTTCCCGGCGCGTTCGGCCCTCTCGCGTCGAAATCTAAACTGGAACCTGTTAAGGTTCGCACCTTTGATTGTCAAGTCTTGGGCCTCTTCCCCGCCGCCGAAATTGTGTCCCTCTTGGATGACCTAAAGTACTCGCAAACCTATGTCCAAACTCCCGGGGAAAAAACTGTTGTAAGTGTCTGAATCCGAATCAGCGAATTTCCCGTCATCTCGTCGCGCCCCATCTGCACTATGAGATATCGTAGAAAAACTCCATTTCTCCATATCATAAAGGGGGAACAAGAAATCCGCGTTACGTGAATGTTTTTTGTTCATTTCAGGAATACAGGGGTTCCAATCGGGTGCCTAATTGCACTAATAAGCACGATTATTTATGGCTCCCGGAAGGGCGGGGCTTTAGCCCCGCCGCCCCTGGGCAGAGGGTTGAACGGGCCTTCAGGCCCTGAAGCCGCATCGCTTCAGGGGCTAAAGCCCCTAGAATCAACCCGAGTTCTACGACGGGGCTAAAGCCCCGTCCTTCCGCCCGGCTACAAATAGTGCCGCTCATTTCTGCAACTTGGCACTAGTTTCGATGCGAAGCTTTCCACATGGAACCTCGCATCTCTTCCCAGACAATAAGTCGGCGCGCGTACAAATCCTCCTATTCTCAAAGGTGGGACATGGAAAAACACGAAACCCACCCCGCGCCGAAGGCCTCGGTCGAGGTCCATAGAACTGCTGCTCTCGGTTACTACAACTTCTTTAGGTCCGTACGCAGACTCTACAGCGGGGATTTTTACTACGAATCCACCTAAAAGTAAAGCGTGCCTCCTGGCTGCGGCAAGAAGGTGGCAGCGTTAGCTATCGTGCGAGGCCAGAGGAAAGCAGGAGGCAGAAAGCACTAGGTGTCGGGTGTCAGGTTCTAGGTGTTAGGGGCTGGGGGCTGGGGGGAATTATGAATTCGGAATTATGAATTATGAATTGCAGGCAACACTCAGAATTCATAACTCATAATTCATAATTTTGAATTCCCCCCAGCACCTGACACCTGACACAGGCTACCCCACGCGCTCGCAGAGCATCACTTTCTCCGCGTTGTCGATTTCGTGCAGGCGCACTTCAATCACTTCAGTGTCGGAGGTTTGTAGAACCCGCCCGACGTAGTTGGCTTGGATGGGCAACTCGCGATGGCCGCGGTCGATCAGGACGCACAGGTCCACGCGTTGCGGCCGGCCGTGATCCAGCAGGGCATCCAGGGCGGCGCGCGTGGTGCGGCCGGTGTAAAGGACGTCATCCACCAGAATCACCGTCTTCCCCTCCACGGTAAACGCCGAGGGTATTTCCTGCACCACGGGCTTCGGCGCGACGGTCGAGAGGTCGTCGCGGTAGAAGGTGATGTCGAGTGTCTCCACCGGGGGCGCGGTCTTTTCGATTTCCATCATCTTCTTGGCCAGCCGCTCCGCCAAGGGAACTCCTCGCCGCCGGACCCCTACCAGAACAACTCCGGCCAGGCCGTTGTTGCGCTCCAGGACTTCATTCGCCAGCCGCACCAGCGTGCGGTCAATTTCCGAAGCCGACATCAACTGGGACTTCTCGCGGACCTCAGCAACCTTGGGTTTAACGTTGGCATTTTCCATAGCACGCTCCGAATGGCAGGATTATAGCAGAGTCGAAACTCGAAAATCGCCTTCACACCTTCGTCCCCTCGCTTGCAGGAGGCCGTAAATCAAACCCGCGCGGTGAGGAGGGAGCGTGTCCGAGTTTCGAATTTCGATTTTCGACTTTCGCTTCTCTTAGCCGCGCGCCCTGCGCAACGCCGCATCAATCTCCGCGATCTTGCTGAACTCTTCATCCCAGAAGGACTGGGATTTCATGCCTTCCAGATAGGGCAGGGAATAGCCGAAGGGGGTCCAAACTTCTTGCTTGTAGCCGAAGAGCCGCTCCTTCTGTTCCCGCGGGCGCACATCCAAGATATCGTCCGCATCTCCGCCGCGGAAAATTGCTTCGAAGCGCGCGCCCAGCTCGCTTTCGCGGAGCGGCCCCCGGCGCCGCTCGAGTTCCGCGAGCACGGAGGGATAGCGGTCAAACCCGTCCGTGGCAATCGTCACCACATTGTCATCCGGGCCGAGGTTTAGAAAACGCGCCATGTGCATGGAGCCGAGGATGTTGCAGATGCCCGAAACCCCGAACAATCCCTGGAAGCATTCCAGCGATCCCGCCGGCAAACCCAGGAGCGGTTCGAGGCCGCGACGCCGGCGCTCGAGCAACTCCAGCCCCATCACGCAGTCTTCATCATGGACCAATGCCACATAGTCGGTGGTCAAGACGTTGTGGATGAGCATCACCATCTTGTCGCCAATGCCTTCAATGCGATGCGCCCCCTGCCCATGGTTGAAGAGCGTGGAGCACTCCCGAGGTTCGAGCGCCGCGACTAGGCATTCCGGGAAGGCCGACTTGATTTCGTCGCCCGCCGCCAGCGTCCCGGCGGATCCCGGCGCCGCCGCGAACAAAGCGACGCGGCCATTTCCGTATGGCCTTGCCGCCTCCAAGGCGCTGCGTCCCGTAACATAGCGGTGAAACCGGTAATTCGGAAGCAGCTCAAATTGGGCGAGCACTTTGTTGCGCGGGTCCTGGCGATATTCCTGAGTGCGCTCCAGCACCAGGATGACGTCGCTCTCCGAGCCGGGCGTGAGGTCAAGCTGCCCGCCATAATGGCGAATGCGCTGGTAGCGCTCAGCACTCATCCCTTCCGGCATGATTACGATGGCGGGGTAACCCTTGAGCCGGGAAACATACGCCACGCCAATACCGAAATTCCCGGTGGAGGGGCCGATCGTGGTGCTCTTGCCGGGCTCGATCTCCCCGGCCAATTCGCCTTCCATGAGCGTGGCGTAGGCGGCCCCCACCTTGTGGCTGCCGGAGGGGAAGAAGCGCCCCGCCAAAACCACAATGTTCGCCTTCACGCCCGTCAACTCTTTGGGCAGGAGGACGTGGCGAATGCCCTGGTCCGGGCCGCGCCAAGTAATGTTAAAGAGATTGGCAGGATCAAGTTCATCGCCTTGCGCCGCAGCTACAGCCTTATTCCTGAGGGCGGCTGGCAACATCGCGGGGTCAAACATTTCTGCATAGGTGGGACCTGGAATGTAAGTGGACATGTCACTCCTAATGGCTGCTCGCACCGCAGAGGCGCAGAGAAGGAGCAAGTCAAAAGTCAAAACGCAAAATGCAAAAGTCAGAAGTAACGGATTTGCGTTTTGCCTTTTGACTTTTGCGTTTTGCCTTTTGACTTGCTCTTCTTCTGCGCCTCCGCGTTTCTGCGGTGAGAAGGTTAAATCTCTAGAATCTGCTCCACAAGGCACGAGCGCGGGTCGTAGCCTTCTCTGCTACTTCGCGCTCGTCCACGGTAACACATTCTTTTCCGCGCAGCACGAATCGCCCGTTGACGAGGAGGGAATCCACCGGCGCGTTGGCAATGCCGAACAGGAAGTGGCCGAATAGATTGTTGCTGTCGAGGGGCGTCGGGGGGAAGTAATCCACCAACATGAGGTCGGCCCTGGAGCCGGTTTCGATGCGGCCGATTTCCCATCTCCAAATTTTCCTGGCGATGGTGCGGTTGTTGAGTAGCGCAACGGCGTAGGCCTCGGCGTAAGCCACGCGCGGGTCTCCCTCGCGGAGCTTCTGCACGTGGAACGCGGTCTTGAACTCTTCCCACATCCGGGGTGTGTACCCGTCGGAGCCCAATCCCACCAGCACGCCTTGGCGAAACATCTCCAGCAGCCGGGCGATGCCGACCGCATTGTTGCAGTTCGATTGGGGGTTATGCACCACGTTGATGCGGCGCTGGGCAAGAGCCGCAATGTCCGCGGCGCTCACGTGTACGCAATGTGCAGCCAGGGAACGGTCGTCGAGAATGCCAAGGTCCCGCAGGCGCCGGACCGGCGACTTGTGGTAGCGTCGGCGGGCGTCCTCGAGGTCGCAGCGGTCCTCCGCCACGTGTACGTGGAACCCCGCGCGCAGTGACTCATTTGCCTCCACACAGCGCCGTAGCGTGCGGTCGCTGAGCGTGAAAGAAGCGTGCAGTCCAAAGCTGCCGGCCACCAGGCCGTCGCCCGGGCAACTCCGATTGCGTTCAAGAAAACGGATGTTCTCGCGAATGCCCTCCGCCGCATTCGCGCTCCCATTGCGGTCGGAAGTCTCGTAGCACAAAACCCCGCGCAGGCCGACTTCCCGAAAAGCTTGCTCGATCCGGTCCAGGCTTCCGGCGCAAGCGTTGGGGCTCGAGTGGTGATCCACCAGCGTGCCCACTCCACACTTGGCGGAGTCAATCAGGCCCACCAGCGCGCTGTAGTAAACATCGTCCAGATTTAAGGCGCGGTCCAGCCGCCACCAGAGCTTCTTCAATATCTCCGGAAAGTTCCGGGGCGCGCGCCCGGCGAGCGATATTCCCCGCGCCAGAGTGCTGTAAAGGTGAGTGTGACAGTTGATCAGGGCGGGCATGAGAAGCTTACCCTGCCCATCGATAATTTCCTGGTCGGCGGCCTGGGTTGTAGGGGTACGGCTTGCCGTACCCTCCTCTTTTTCGCGCGACCGAACCAAGAGGGTACGGCGAGCCGTACCCCTACGATCAGCCCGGGTGTCCTTGACCTGCCCGATTGAGCCGTCCGGAAGAATCTCCACCGCGCCGGAATCCAGCACGCGGTTGGCGGAATCGAAAGTGAGCACGCGAGCGTTGCGAATAATCATGGCGTCCCTGCCCTCATCTTTGGGGGACAGCACCAACTCCAAGAATTCTTCTTCCCTCGCCCCCTTGGGGGAGAGGGGGGACCGCAAGGCGGGGGGTGAGGGGGGTACGTCCATCTGCCTACTGCCTACTGCCTTCCGCTCCGCTCACTCCTCAACTTCGTAAGCAATGCTTTCATCGGCCATCGTCAAAGCCATAATCGCCTTCGCCGTGTGCAGGCGATTTGCCGCCTCAGTAAAAACCACGGAGCGCGGGCCGTCAATAATCTCGTCCGTCACCTCGTTGCCGCGGTCTGCCGGAAGGGGGTGCATGTAGAGCGAATCAGGCCGCGTCAACTTCATCTTGGCGGCGTCACAAATCCAGTGGCGATACTGCTTGGCGATGCGCAGCGATTCCTCCGGCTTGGTCCCCATGGTGTCGAGACACCCCCAGCTCTTGGGGATGACGATGTCGGCGTCGCGGAAGGCCTCGTCCATGTTGTCCACGACCTCGAACTTCACTCCTGCCTGTCGGGCGTTCGTGCGCGCCGCCTCCAGCGTTTCGGGCATCAGCCCGTATTCGGGAGGATTGGCCAGCAGCACGTCCAGGCCAAAGCGCGGCATTAACATAATAAGTCCTTGCGGCACGGAAAGGGGCTTGGCGTAACTGGGTGCGTACGCCCAGGTCACCGCCAGCCTGCGTCCGCGCAAATTCTTGCCCAGCTTTTCGCGAATCGTCATCAGGTCCGCCAAGGTTTGGCAGGGATGGTCCACATCGCATTGCATGTTGATGACCGGCGCGCTCGCCCAGCGCGCCACCTCGCGGATGTATTTGTTTCCTTCCCCAGGAATCAAATCGTGCCGGATGGCGATGCCGTGGCCGTAACTCGAAAGGATTATGCCCGTGTCTTTGGGGCTCTCACCATGTGACACCTGCATCACGTCGGCGGTCAGGAAATGCGCGTGGCCGCCAAGCTGCGTGATGCCCGCCTCGAAGGAGTTGCGCGTGCGTGTGGACTTATCGAAAAAGAGCAGGAAAATCGTTTTGTCGGGCAGGTGGCGATGCGGAATGCCGCTCTTGAATTTCCGCTTGAGATCGCCGGAAACTTCCAGCAGGGTTTCAATCTCGGAATCCGCCCACTCCTGCGTCGTGATGTAGTCTTTGCCTTTGAAGAGCGCTTGCTTGGTTGTCACAGTTGAACTCCTTATTGGGGTACGAGGGTTCAAGCGTTAAGAGAGACCGAAACTCGAAAATCGAAATTCGAAACTCGCAAGCTGTGTACCGAATTTCGAGTTTCGCCCCTGACACCTGACACCTAGCACCTCTCACAGTCCCTTGACGTTGGCGAAATTCACGCGCCGGGGGTCGCGGATGGATTCCACAAGCAACTTAAGCTGCAAATACGGAAGCATGTCGAGCTGGTAGCGGGTTGTGGAAATTTCCGGCTTCAGTTTCCAGCTCACCACCACGTCACGGCTCGGTTGGATTTCAACCTCGGCTTTCCCGTTGGAGAACCAGGCGCGGTCGATGAGCGGGTTCAGGCTCAACTGATAAGACGCGCCGGCGATCGTGCCGAAGATGGTGGTCTGGTCGCCTTCAAAAGCGAGGTAGAAGCCGTTGCGGCCCGCATATTTCCTGTAGGTATCGAGGCTGCCGAAAAAGCGTGGCTTCTCGACGTAAGGGCCGCCGTCTTCGGGGCAAAACACGTCGCAGTTTCCGCAATCGTTACAGGCGTCGGCGTAGTTGGCCAGTTGGTGCGCTTTCGCCACCTTGAAAACGCCCCCCGGTACGCGCTGCGGCGGTCCCTCCGGCATGAGTGCGAAGTTGTCGTACGTAACATCCACCGCCGTAGTCTCGTAAACGAAATTGGCAACGTTGGGACACACGGGCACACACTTGTCACAGTTAATGCAGTCGTAGAGCCAGAGCTTGGAGCCGATCTTGCGCGGCACGCCCTTGTTGTGCTCCCACGCGTAACGCGGATTTTCGGTCGCTTCCTTGACGAGGATGGGAGTATTGAGTACGCCGGCTGCATCGACGAGCGCCTGTTCGAGTCCAGCAAGAGCGCCACGTAGCGGGTCAACCATCGCGGGGGGCAGTCCGGAGGCTTCTTCCTCAAACCTTGCTGCTACCTGCTGGCATACATCGCGTAGGGGCACGCCATGGCGTGCCCCTACAAAGGCCTTCAAAGGCGATGCGACTTCTGCTTCCCACCACGATTCGACGCGGCCGATCTGTTCCGGGTCAAGGCCGGCGAATTGCGCGCGCAGTGAGTCCTTCATTTCTTGCGTGACTCGATCAACCGCCGCCAGACCCTGTCCCACGTGGCGAACGACAAAGTCCGGGAGGCGCGTGGCCCCCACAGCGTGCATTTTCTCTCCCAGCTTTTCCAAGTAGCGAATCAGCCGCGCATAACCGCCGGGCCGGAGCAGGTCCGTGCAAGTGGTAACGGGAATAAAATTCATGGCCACGCAGTTCGCCATATTGTTGGAATCGAGACCGGCGGAGAAGGAAATCGGAATGGCAGCGGGCAGGCGGACCACCCCGCCCTTCGGGCACCCCTCCTTGTCAAGGAGGGGAACTTTCATGTCGCGGACCCCAATCTTCGCGGCCATGTGCTGGCGAAACTCTCGCACGAGATTCAGGGTAAGAACGTGTAGTGGCGCGCCGGACATGTACATGACTTCATCGGTGAAGAAGGTACGATGGTTTTTCACCACCAGCGTGTTGCTGAACTTCACCGCCAAGCGCTTGCCGCGTGAGCGCGCGAGGCGATCCAGGCGCGGGATCATCTCCAACGCCTCGGGGAATTGCAGGTCCTTGTCAAAAGCCTCCTGGGTCACCAGCAGATCGTGGTAACCGAGCACGTCGTGCAGCAGGTGCTCCACATGGGCTTTCCCCAGCAGCGTGGGGTTCAGCTTGACGCAGACATTCAGGTCCATCTCCGTCAACAGAAAGCTGACAATGCCTTCGATTTCACTGGCGGGACAACCGTGAAACGTGGAGAGCGTCAGGGTGTCGCTGATGCGCGTGGGGAAGGGCAAATCGCGATAGCGTGCCCAAGGGCCGGTGAGCGTCGAGCGCAGTTCGTTCACGATGGCCGTCGCGTCAATCATCCGCTCCATCCACGCGCGCACGCGCGGTGAGCTGATCCCTTTCAGGTCGTAGCCCACGCTCATGTCGAAAACGGTGTCGCCCCAATTGCCAGGGAAATCTTCGCCCAGCAGCTTGGAGGCCTTCAGAATCTCGATGAACATCGCCGCGCCCACGTACTCGCGCAGCGACTGCTCCAGGCGCAACTCCTGCGACCATTCCACGTTGTAACCGACGTTGATGATGTCGATGCAGGGGCGGGGAATTTTCAGCTCATCGAGAATTTGCACCGTCTTCAACTCGATAATGCGCGAGCCGCCCAGCCACGAGAGCACGATGTTCTGCGCCAATTGAACGTGGGGCCCGGCCGCCGGCCCCAGCGGCGTGGAGGCGGCGTGGCCATGGAAGCGGACGGAGGTATCGAGGCCGGGAAGGCCGCGGAAAAATTTGGCCTTCGGCAGGTCGAAGATTTTCCCTTCCCGCTCGTACTCGAGAAATGCCCGACGCAGGAGCAGGGGGAGTGGAATGGGAACCAGTTCAGCCATAGTAAGGCAGTGGTTAGTGGTTAGTGGCTAGCATACGCACTAATCACCAGCGCATTACGTCAGAGCTATTGGTGCGTGTAGCGCCGCCCTTTAGGGCCGCACTTATCTGTTTTCCGATGGTAGGGGTGGCATAATTCGTTCGAGTTGGTTGATCAACTCGGGGATACGCATACTAACCACCCTCCAGATCAAGGCATCATCAACTTCCCCATACTCGTGCGTCAGAACGTTGCGTTGCGCGATAATTTGCCGCCAGGGGATTTCAGGGTGAGCGGCGCGAAGGCCCCGGGAAACCCGGTTCGCAGCTTCGCCGATTATCTCGATGTGCCTTTCAACTGCCCCACGAAGCATTCTGTCACTTGCGTAATCCTCAAATGACCGGGATGTGACAAAACTCAGGACGGCGCGTGCAGCGTCCAGCATGTCCCACAAGTACGCCGCGTCTTTCGATTCAGGCTGCATACAGGGTCTCGCGGGTCTTAAGGATTTCGTGCCGGCGGAAGGGATTGCGGATTGACTGGCTTGAGAGAAGGTCCACGTCACGACCGAATATCTCTCGAAGCTCAGCAATCATGTCCACCCAGTCGTAAAGACTCCATTGGGCTTCCTTAGCGAAGGTGACCAACACATCCACATCGCTGTCGGGGCGAAAGTCCTCCCGAAGGACCGAGCCGAAGACTGAAAGTTCAGTTATTTTCCAGCTTCGACAGAAATCGCGGATGCGCCCTTCCGGAAACGGAATGTTGGCCTGACCCATATCCACACTCGCCATCCTGATATCCGAGCGTAGCATCAACTCCGCAAAATGAAAACGGGCTTGGGAAGCCGGGCGGCTTGCAAGTACATTGATCAACGAACTGTCGTTAGATAACAATACGCGAGCGGAAACGCCGCGTAGAACTTGGCGGCTTCCACCAAGTGGCGAATGGGCACGCGCTCCATGACGCTGTGCGCCACATCCTCTTCGCCCGGCCCAAAGCCGATGGTGGGCACGCCCATCAAACCCATGGAACCGACCCCGTTGGTGCTGAACGTCCACTTATCGACCACCGGCGGCTTGCCGTGTAAGGCCGCATAGGCGCTGACGCCCGCCTGCACCAGCGGATGATTCTCTTCGAGCACCCAGGTCGGATAGTACTTCTCCATCGGGTAGCGGAGACCCGTGTAACTGGGCACATCGTAGTTCAGGATTTCCACCTCAGCGCCCTGGGCGCTCGGCAGAGCCTTCACTTCCGCCACCGCGCTTTCCTTGGTCTCGCCCGCGGTCAGGCGCCGGTCCAGGTGGATGGAGCAGGCCCCCGGCACCGCGCACAGCGAGGGCGACATCGAGCGGATATCCGTCACCGCAATCGTCCCCTTGCCCAGGAACGCATCGTCGCGCAGGCGTGTGTTCAGAGTTTCAATCTCCCGCACCAGAGGCGTCATTTTGTAAATCGGATTGTCGCCGCGCTCGGGCGCGCTGGCGTGGCACGACCGGCCGCGGAAATGCACCTCAATCTCCATCCGTCCGCGCTGGCCCCGGTAAACTTGCAGATTGGTGGGCTCGGTCAGCACCACGCAATCCGCGGGGATGCCATCCTCTTTCAGGATGTAGAGCCATGCCAGGCCGTCACAGTCTTCCTCCTGCACGGAGCCCACCACGTAAAGCGTGTAATCTCCCGCGAGGCCGAGTTCCTTGATGATCTTCCCCGCGTAAACCAAGCTGGCCATTCCACCGCGTTGGTCGCTCGAGGCGCGCCCGTACACGAACCCATCTTCAACTTTACCTTTGTAGGGATCCCAGGCCCATTCCTTCGGGTCGCCAACGCCCACCGCGTCGGTGTGCGAGTCCATCATAATGATTTTCTTGCCGGAGCCAATGCGCCCGAGCAGGTTGCCCATGGGATCGGTGCGGATTTCATCGAAGCCCACCTTCTCCATTTCACGGTGGATGCGCTCGATCACCGGCTTTTCATGGCTGCTCTCGGCGGGAATGGCAACCAGGTCGCGCAGAAAGCCGACCATCTCCGCCTCGTAGGATTGGGCGAGGGCCGCGATGCGCTCGCGCTTGAGGACAATTGTCTCGGGTGCATTGATCATGCGTTTGGAAGTGTCTCCCTTCTCCGCGCCTCAGCGCCTCTGCGGTGAGGGCAACTCTTTTTCGGGCAATAATATACTTGGCGGACCTGAAGACCAAGCTGGCGAGGGACAAGAGGCGGAAGGTCACATCCAAGAATTCACGCAGCTAAAATAGAATTAGTGTTCCGTCTCAATCACCCGTCTCCAAACATGCCACTGCCGGTGAAGCCAGCTTGACCGTGGTTTCTTCACCGGGGTTTATGATGACAACACCACCATCCCATACCGCATCGTTCAGACCTGCACGCCCTGTCACGATGAGCACGTATTTTCCAGGATTCGGTACTTTCATGCTAAAGTGGCCATCTTCGTCCGCTTGTTCCGAAATGTATTGCCAACCTTTCTCTTGTATGTTGGCGCTTACCCATTTCAGCGTTTCTGTCAGAGCGGAGTGATAAACGTGCAGCTTCCTGGGGCATTCCGATTCTACTCGTGAATGCAAATTTGCTTCTGCTATAGGCAGATTCTTTGCTGCTTCACGACGTTCGTGCTTATCAGCAGATTTCGACTCCTGTTGCGCCTCATCCAACGCCTGCCTCACTTTCTTCCCCTCCTCGTAATCTGCGCTCAGCGTCTTACTTATTTCAACAAACCACTCGTCAGCCGCAGAGTTCTTGTCTTTTTCAGCTTCAGCAATAGGGATACTCGGGTCAGAGGCATAAAACAATTTCACGTCGGCCATTCTCGCCGGTTTAATATCTCCCGCCTGCGTGATTAAAAACACCCGCCCAGAAACAACACCGGGTTTGACCTCAGGCTTAGCGTTAGGCTTGGCTTGCCCGCCCAGTAGCGATGTAGCACCTGCAAGAAATAGCCATAGGGCAAAACCGGAAAAATATTTGTTCAATTGTCGTGTTCCCATTTCGTCCTCCTCTCCATGGGACTACCAACCTGGAGCAATGCATTTGGTTGTCACTTCTTCTTATGAAGAGTGAAGCCCTGGATTAGCCAGCTTTTGGGGCTGTTGCATTCAGGACCGTTTTCGAGCTGAAATACTTCCCTTACCTTCTTGCCCATAGCTGTATTGACAGTTCGGAGCGAATTTTCGTTAACCTGTCTTTGGTATTCACGCATAAGCTCTTCGTTGTTTTGGATGTTGAGGAACACATGGTCGGTGATATTCCTCAAAAATTCTGAGACAACCTTCTCTGTGTATTCGTCTAGGGTCATATCGGACTCCTTGTTGGCTGGGTTGGTTGACGGATATAGCGATGGGGAGATTACACCCAGGAGCACGGGTATGCAATACACAATGATGGCTCACGTCTGCCAAGCATATTATTGTCCTTTTTCGCGCAAGGCGCGCAACACATCTTCCGGGCGAATGGGAAGTTTGTAGAAGCGAACTCCAATCGCGTGGAAAACCGCGTTGGCCACTGCCGGCGCCGGGGCGTTGATGGGTACCTCGGCAATTGACTTCGCTCCGTACGGCCCTAACGGCTCATCGGTTTCAACCAGAATCGTGGTGAGCTTAGGCATGTCTTTCGCCGCCAGCATTTTATAGTCGAGGAAGGAGGGGTTGATCATGCGGCCGGAGCCGTCGAGCAGCATCTCCTCGGTCAGCGCATAACCCAGGCTTTGCGCCACGGCGCCCTCACTTTGTCCCTCTGCCTGCATGGGATTGATGGCTACGCCGAGATCCACCGCGGTCACCAGGTGCACCACGCGAATGTGGCCAGTCTCCGTATCCACTTCCACCTCCGCGAACTGCGCGCAGAAGGGCGGCGGGCTGTCGGTATTGAAGTGTGAGGCGTTTTCCATGACCTGCACTTTTTCCTTGTACATCGCGTAGTGAGCCAAATCCTCCATGCTCACCGACTTCTCGCACGCACACTTGGTCACCACCTGATTGTCGCGGCAGGTCAGGTTATCAACCGGGACATCCAGCATCTTGGAGGCGATGCGCAGCAGGTGCTCGCGCACCTTCTCCGACGCCTTCTTCACCGCGCCCCCGGAAATGATGGTGGTGCTGGAAGCGTAGGCGCCGACGTCAAAAGGTGTGAAGTCCGTGTCGCCGGAGCAGACGATCATCTTGTCCAGGGTGACGCCCAGCGTTTCCGCCGCAATTTGCGCCAGGACCGTGTCCGCTCCCGTCCCCAGGTCGGCGGCGCCCACTTGCAGATTGAAGGAGCCGTCTTCATTGAGCTTCAGCAAGGCCGCGGCCCAATCGACGCCGGCAATGCCGCTGCCTTGCATCGAGCAGGCCACGCCCACGCCACGCCGCAGGTGGCTGTTGGGAGCTTGTAGCGGCGGTCTCTGACCGCCGGACCGTCGATCGGAGATCGACGCTACAGCATACTCCTGGCGTTTGCGCACCCAGTCGATCGCCGCCGCGCCGCGGTCCAGGCATTCCGGCAAGCCACAGCTTCTAATGTGACGCGGCAGGCCTTTGCGTCCCTCACCGAGTTGCGCGGAGAGTTCGTCAATATCGCCGAGCCGGATCATGTTCTTCTTGCGAAGCTCGACGGGGTCCATCCCCAACTCATGCGCAATCTCGTCCATCACCGATTCCTGGGCGAAGAAACCCTGGGGGCACCCATACCCGCGAAATGCGCCCGCTACCGGAGTGTTGGTGTAAACGATGTGGCACTCAAACCGCATATTGGGAGTGCGATAAATGGGGAGAACCTTGCTCCCCGTATTCCCCTGAACGGTGAGGGCGTGGCTGCCGTAAGCGCCGGTGGTGGCGAGGACCGTCATCTTGTTGGCCAGCAGCGTTCCGTCGCGCTTCACGCCCATCTTGATGTTCAGAATTTGCGGGTGCCGGCTGCGCGCCATGTAGAACTCTTCTTCGCGCGTGTATTCGATTTTCACCGGCCGGCGCGTGGCCAGGGTGAGCGCCCCGCAGATGTCTTCCAGCAGCATTTCCTGCTTGCCGCCGAAGCCGCCCCCAATGCGAGGTTTGATCACGTGCACCCGCTGCACGGGGATTTGAAGGATCATGGCCACCTGGCGGCGAGCGTGAAAAGGCACCTGCGTGCTGCTCCGGATAACCAGCCGGTCATCGGAGTCAAGCCAACTGATGGTCACGTGCGGTTCCATCATGCAATGCTGCACGCGCTGAGTGCGAAATTCGCGCTCGATGACAAGGTCGGCCTCGCGGAATCCGTCTTCCACGTTGCCGATTTCCTTCAGAATATATCCGGCAAGGTTGTGCTGGGCGTCGTGGATGCCCTTGGAATCCGGCTCATCGTGAATCACCGGCGCGCCGGCGTCCATGGCATGCTCCATGTCGAGGACAGGAGGCAGAACTTCATACTCGACTTCAATGAGCCGCAGCGCCTCTTCCGCTATGGCGCGGCTCTCTGCCGCGACCGCCGCCACGCGATCGCCCACGAAGCGCATCTTCGAGTCGAGCAGATAGGTGTCGTAGGGCGAAGGCTCCGGCCAGGCTTGACCGGCGGTGGTGTGGGGAACACGTGGAACATCCTGGTAGGTCAGCACGGCGTGCACGCCGGGAAGCGCCTTGGCTTTGCGCGTGTCAATCCGCTTGATGCGCGCGTGCGCGTGCGGGCTGGGCAGAATCTTGCCGTAGAGCAATCCGGGTATGTGAATGTCGTCGGTGAACGCCGGGCGGCCGGTGACGAGCTTGAACCCGTCCACCTTGCGAAGATTCTTGCCGACAATGGAATGCTTGGTACTCATGGTTTTCAGTGTCGAAGACCGAAACTCGAAATTCGAAAATCGAAACTCGAAAATCGTCAATTAGCTTGCGAGTTTCGATTTTCGTTTTTCGATTTTCGTCTTTCGGCCTTTTTGCCGGTAAACCCGCGCCGCAGCCAGGACCGCTTCCACCGGCTTGAGGTAGCCGGTGCAACGGCAAAAATTTCCAGCCAGCGCTTCACGCACTTCCGCTTCCGTGGGATCGGGGCGCTCCGCGAGCAATGCTTTGGCGCTCAAAATCATTCCGGGCGTGCAAAACCCGCACTGCACGGCGCCGTATTCCAAAAAAGCTTCCTGAAGCGGATCCAGTTTTCCGTCCCGCTCGACGCCTTCGATGGTCAGGACCTCGCACCCCTCCGTCTGCGCCGCAAACATCAAGCAGGAATTAATAGGTTTGCCGTTCACCAGAACCGTGCAGGCGCCGCACTCACCCGTTTCACAGCCTCGCTTCACACCGAAATAACCTTCGCGGCGCAACACATCCAGCAAGAGGTCGCCGGGCGCGATGGTCCACTGTTTCGGTTCGCCGTTCACGATGAGGCAGAGTTGCATGGTGTTCATAACGGTAGATCCGAAATTTGATGTAGGGGCACGCCATGGCGTGCCCCTACGCACCCAGCTTGGGCAGCGCACTCACACAGAGCTCGCCGCGCCAGCACCGCGCTCATCTCGCGACGGTACTCGGCGGAAGCCCGGCCGTCGCTGATGGGGCTGACCTCTTTCATCACCGCTTCACCGACCTGCGTCAGCAGGTCTTCGTTGAGTGTGTTCCCCAGCAGCAAGGCTTCCGCATTCCGGGCTCGCAGCGGCGTGGGTCCCACCGCTCCCAGAGCGAGGCGCGCCCACTTGATGCGCCCGTGTGCGTCGGCCTGTAACCCCGCCGCCACGTTCACTAGGGAAATGTCCGTCTCCGTGCGTCCGAGCTTTTGAAATGACCAACCCAGGCGCCCGCCGCCAGGCAACGCGGGGATAATGACTTCCTCCAGCAATGCGCCATTTAAGACGGTCCGGTGCGGGCCAGAGTAGAATTCGGCCAGAGCGATTTTGCGCTTGCGGCGCGAACTGGCCATCACAACCTGTGCGTCGAGCGCCAGAAGCGCCGCAGCAATATCCGCAGCGGGAGAGGCGTTCGCCAGGTTGCCTCCCACGGTCGCCATGTTGCGGTTTTGAATCGAGCCGCACGTGGAGGCAGCCTTGGCCAGAATCCCGCCGGCGAGGGCGCGAATTACCGGCGAATGTTCGAGCGCCGCCAGTGTCGTCGTGGCGCCGATCACGCATCCCCTGCTATTTCCCCGGACATAATCCAATCCCAGATGAGTGATGTCGACGAGGAAATGCGTTGATCGGTCGGCCTGTGTGACGATGTCTGTCGCGCCGGCCACAATCCGTCCGTGCTTTCC
>Ga0187849_1001090_pt1 | contig 31717 bp, 27 predicted proteins | sample June2016WEW_4_10_2_FD_132412 | JGI IMG/M metagenome (GOLD analysis project Ga0187849, IMG submission 132412) | Peatland microbial communities from SPRUCE experiment site at the Marcell Experimental Forest, Minnesota, USA - June2016WEW_4_100 | ecosystem: Environmental > Terrestrial > Soil >...
ATCTTATGGTGGGTGCTGCTGATCCGTTCCAGCTCTTCCGGATCATGAACGAGATCGTCGCGGCATCGGCTCTCGAGGCGGACGCCGGCGTGGCTTTCATGCTTGACCAATGCCACAACCTCGAACCGAAGATCCCCGCCGAGATCCGCTCGGTGATGAACGTGCAGGAGGCAACCGCCAAAGCGTTGCTCGTCGACCGGGACGCGCTCCGGGAACGTCAGGAGGCCGGTGACGTGCTGGGCGCGTATGGCGTCCTGATGGACGCATACAACACCGATGTGCGCCCGTTGCTGGCCGAGGTGCGCGAGACGATGGATCTGGACCCGGACCCGCTTGGGGCTTACGCACGGTCCGGCTACGCCGAGCGGATCATTGAGCTCAGGGCCGAGGGCACCCAGGCGGGATGGGGCACCTGAAAGAGGAGGATGGTGACCAGTCCTGACGTCCAGGCCAGGCTCGATCGTCCCCACCTGGTCGAGAACCTCGCCGAAGCCGTTGGCTTCTCGGCGAGCGAGCGCAGCTCGCGTTGGACCGGCAACGTGCTCGAAGTCGATGGTGGCGTGACCGACGCCTGCACGCGCTAGATGCCATCGACAACGCACCATGTCGCCGTCGATCTCGGCGCCTCGAGCGGCCGAGTGGTCCTCGGCGTGTTTCGCGACCAGGAGCTCCGTCTTGAGGAGCTGGCCCGCTTCTGGAACGGGGCCGTAACCGTCGACGGCATGCTGCACTGGGACGCCCTGGCGCTCTACCGCTCCATCCTCGGCGGTCTGCGAAGAGCCGGGAGGCACGTCGGCAGGCTCGACTCGGTCGGCATCGACAGCTGGGGTGTCGACTTCGGGCTCCTCGATCGCGACGGGCAACTCCTCGGCAACCCAGTCCACTACAGGGACCGTCGCACCGAGGGCGTCATCGACCTGGTCCTGCGGCAGATCCCCGCAGCAGACCTCTACCGACGGACCGGCATCCAGCTGCTGCCGTTCAACACCTTGTACCAGCTTGTCGCGGCTGCAGGAACGGCCCAGCTCGAGGCCGCCACGACGCTGCTCCTGATCCCCGACCTCTTCGGGTACTGGCTCACCGGCCGGGTCGGTGCCGAGGCGACGAACGCCTCGACGACACAGCTTTTGTCCATCGTGACTGGAGACTGGGACACCGAGCTCATGGTCAAGTTCGGCATTCGGCGGGGCCTCTTTCCGGCCCTCCGCCATCCCGGTGACCCGGCTGGCGACCTCCTCCCCGAAGTGTTGCGCGAGACCGAGCTCGAAGGCCCGGTCCGCCTCACAACCGTGGGTTCGCACGACACGGCGTCCGCGGTCGTCGCCGTTCCCGCCGCCTCCCCGCGCTTCGCGTTCATCGCTTCTGGAACGTGGTCGCTGGTCGGCCTCGAGCTGGAGCGGCCCGTTCTCACCGAAGCGAGCCGCCGCGCCAACTTCACCAACGAGCGCGGGGTCGATGGCACGGTCCGGTATCTTCGCAACGTCATGGGCCTCTGGATCCTGCAGGAGTGCATCGGTGCCTTCGGGCGTGCCGGCGAGACCGCCGACCTCGAGGACCTGATCGCAGAGGCGGCCCGGCTGACCGGGCTGCGGTCGCTCATCGACGTCGACGATCCCGTGTTCCTGCCGCCCGGCGACATGCCCCGCCGGATTGCAGACGCCTGCACCCAGGGTGGCGAGCCACTGCCAAAGACGCCCGCAGCGCTCGTCCGTTGCGTTCTCGACAGCCTGGCTCTTGCCCACCGCCGGACGATCGATGAGGCCCGCGTCCTGACCGGGCAGGACATAGACGTGGTGCACCTGGTTGGCGGAGGCGTTCACAACCACTTGCTCTGCCAGCTCACCGCCGACGCTCTGGGCCTGCCGGTCATCGCCGGCCCGGCGGAGGCGACCACCCTGGGGAGCTTGCTCGTGCAGGCTCGGGCCCACGGCGCACTTGCGGGCGGGCTCGCCGAGATGCGGGCAGTCGTGCGTGCGAGCACCGACTGCGCCATCTACCAGCCGTCGGGCCAAGAGAGCAGCTGGCGCAATGCGGAAGCCCGGATTGCCTCGCGATCGGCCGCCAGGTAGCGGCAATGCGAAAGCGACCTCAGGCGACGACCGGCCGGGCGCGCCGTGCAGCCTTCCCAGACCCTCTCGCACCGCTGCGCGGACTCCCCGAGCTCTTCTTCGAGAGTCTCCCCGAGGTCCTTGCGCCCCCGGCCGTCGTGACTCAGGACGCGCTTGGGCAGGATGCGGCGGTGCCGGGCGGTCCCGCAGCGGACACGCATCCCAGGGTCAACACCCACGTTCACCTGCCGCCCAACTTTTCGGCGTTCGAAGCCGTCGAGCAGGCGGTCGACCTCGCTGCCGACGCAGGGCTGCGAGTGCTGGGTGGGAGCAACTACTACGACTTCGATGTCTACGCACGGTTCGCACAGGCAGCGCGCGCCGAGGGCGTCTTCCCCCTCTTCGGAGTGGAGATCATCAGCCTGGTGGCAGAGCTGAAGACCGCCGGCGTCAAACTCAACGATCCCGACAATCCAGGGCGCATGTACCTGTGCGGCAAGGGCATCACCCGCTTCGCTCCCATGTCCTCGGAGGCACAGCGGCTGATGCAGCGAATCCGCGACGCCGACCGTGCCCGCATAAACGTGATGATCGAGCGGATGACCTCGCTGATGCAGAACAACGGTATCGGCACGGCCGTTACTGCCGCGTCGGTCCAGTCGATGCTGGCGCGCCGCTACGCCGTTCCGGCCAGCACGGTGTACCTGCAAGAACGCCACGTGGCCCAGGCGTTCCAGGAGGAGCTGTTCGCCCGGGTCGGCTCGGGAGACCGAGTCGGCATGCTGCGACGAGTTCTGGGCGTGGAGTGCACCGCACCCGACGACCCGGTGACGGTGCAGAACCAGATCCGCTCGAACCTGATGAAGGCGGGCAAGCCCGCCTACGTCGAGGAATCCGTCCTCGACGCCGACATGGCCTATGCGTTGGTGCTCGCGCTCGGCGGTGTGCCGTGCTACCCCATCCTGGCCGACGGGGCCTCGCCCGTGTGCCAGTTCGAGGAATCGGTCGACGATCTCGTGGAAGCGCTGACCGCGCGAGGGATCTGGTGTGCCGAGATCATCCCCAGCCGTAACGCGGCCACCACCGTGGACCGCTACGCGACGGCACTGCGAGGCGCCGGGATCATCGTGCTGGGAGGCACCGAGCACAACACGCTCGAGCTGGCGCCGATAACACCGGAGTGCAACGGCCACGTGCCGGTTTCCGAGCGCGTGGCGGAACTGCTCTGGGAGGGAGCGTGCGTCGTAGCGGCGCACCAGTACCTGTCGGCGCGCGGGCAAACGGGCTACGTAGACGCACTAGGTAGCCTGAACCCGGGCTTTACAACGCGCGATCGGCGCATCGGTGCTCTGGCACGTCTGGGCTCTATGGTCATCGAGGCATTCCACCGACCGGACGGGGACAGGAGCGCCGCAGTGGCACCAACGAACACCACAAGAGCAGCGAGGACCACCCAGCCGTGACGGCATACACGCGGCCATGGCCGTCGTTCGACGTCACGGCGAGCCCTCTCGAGCACCTCCTAGACCTGTCCCGCTACTACGGCTCCAACCCGGAGTTCGTGCTGGCCGGCGGGGGCAACACATCGGTGAAGCTGGGTGACCGCCTGTTCGTCAAGGCCAGCGGTTACGCGCTCGCGACCATCGGCCCGGAGGGGATCGTCGAGCTGGATCGAGGGGCGCTGCAGACGCTGCTGGAAAGCACGCTCAGCACCGATCCCAAGCAGCGAGAGGAGCAGTTCAAAGCCGCGGTGCTCGCGGCCCGCGTCGAGCCGCAACAGAGTCGCCGGCCCTCGGTCGAGGCGGTGCTGCACCACCTGATTCCGAGCCGCTTCGTGGTGCATACCCATCCGACGCTGGTCAACGCTTTCGGCTGCTCGCGCGACGGTGGTGCGATCCTCGAGCGTGAACTGGGAGACCAGGTGTTGTGGATCGACCCCGTGGATCCCGGCTTCCTGCTTGCCAAGACGCTGGAGCGGGGCCTCGGCGATTACCGGGCCAGAACGGGCCGGGAGGGCCCGCGCGCGATAATCATGGGCAACCATGGCCTGGTTGTCAGTGGCGAAACCCCTGACGAGATCCGGGCTCACACCGACTGGTTGTTCCAGGAGCTGGAGCACGTGCTGGAGCCGACCAGGTCCGCGGAGCCCTTCGGCGTAGTCGCCACCGTAGGTGCGACTCGATCACGCGAGCTTGTCAACGCGATCGCTCCGACGTTACGAGCGTTGCTGAGCTCGGGCGAGGCCCTGAAGGTCGTCACGCTGGACGACTCAGCCTCGACGATGCGCCTGGCCGGCGGAGGCGACGGAGAGGCACTGACGGCTCTGGGTCCTCTCTGCCCGGACCAGATCGTCTACTGCAAGTCCTTCCCGTTGTGGTTCGAGGACGCGGCCAGCCGTGACCCAGTGGAGCGCCTGACGTACGCCGTCGGCGAGTATCAGCGCCAGCACCGGACTCTTCCAAACGTGGTGCTGGTCAAAGGACTCGGACTGTTTGCTGCTGGCGACACGTGGTCGGCGGCCGACGCAGTGCGCCAGGTCTACAAGGACGCGATCGAGGTCATGGCGGGCGCTTCAGGGCTGGGCGGGGTCGAGTGCCTTGACGACCGGCTGCGACGGTTCATCGAGGACTGGGAGGTCGAGTCCTATCGGCGGGAGGTGGCGTCCGCCGGCCGCCGTGCCGGGCGCGTCGCGGGCAAGGTGGCACTTGTGACTGGCGCGGCACAGGGGTTCGGTCTGCAGATCGCTCAGGACCTCGTTGCTCAGGGTGCGCATGTCGCGATGGCCGACGTCAACGACGTGGGGGCGCGGGAGGAGGCCGAAGCCCTGTCGGAGGAGTGGGGCGAGGGTCGCGCGATCGGCCTGCACGTTGACGTCTCCGACGCGGCGTCGGTCGATGAGCTGATCCACCAGGTCGTACGTGCCTACGGCGGCTTGGACTTGCTCATCTCCAATGCCGGCGTGCTCAGGGCCGCCAGTGTCAAGACCCAGGCCGAGCGCGACTTCGACCTGTCCACGGCGGTGAACTACAAGGGCTACTTCCTGTGCGTGCAGAAGGCAGTGCCGGTGATGGCGATCCCGCGCCGAGTGCGCCCGGGCTACTGGAGCGATATCGTCCAGATCAATTCGAAGTCCGGCCTGGCCGGATCGGAGAAGAACTTCGCTTACGCCGGCAGCAAGTTCGGCGGAGTCGGCCTGACCCAGTCCTTCGCCCTCGAGCTCGTCGCCGACGGGATCAAAGTGAACTCGGTCTGCCCCGGTAATCTGTTGGACGGACCCTTGTGGTCGGACCCGCAAACCGGGCTGTTCGTCCAGTATCTGAACGCCGGGAAGGTACCCGGCGCTCAGACAGTTGACGATGTGAAGAAGTTCTACACGGACAAGGTGCCGATGCAGCGTGGGTGCACGACGGCGGACGTCATGAAAGCCATCTACTACTTGGTTGAACAGGAGTACGAGACCGGCCAGGCACTCCCGGTGACCGGTGGCCAAGTGATGCTCCATTAGCTTCAATTGTCGGGTGGTCGCAGCGGTCGTCTACGATCACATGTGGGCACGGAGGAGGGCGCCGAAAAGTAGCTCTCCGGTCAGACACGATCACGCCAGATGGACACGATGACACCAGACCAACACGAGGACGCTCTCCCGGACACCCAGTGTGCCGTCCAATTGGTTGGACCCGGACATCTCGTGCTCAACCGCAGCAAGAACGTGCCGCAACCCGGCGCCCATCAGATCGTGGTCAAGGTCGAGGCAGTTGGTCTGTGCTTCTCGGACCTCAAGCTGCTGAACCAGTTCTCGGCCCACCCCCGCAAGGGGGAGATCTTGTCGGGCATCACCCCGGAGGTGCTCGAGCAGATCCCGAGCTACGTGCCCGGCGAGCTGCCGACCGTGCCGGGACACGAGGTGTCGTGCCGGATTGTGGCGGTGGGCAGCGAAGTCACCCACCACAGGGTCGGCGAACGCTGCCTTGTGCAGACCGACTACCGCACACTGCCCACCAAGGGGTCCAACGCCGCCTTCGGGTACAACTTCGAGGGCGGTCTCCAGGAGTACGTCCTGATGGACGAGCGCGTTGTCGTGGACACCGCCACCGGTGTCAGGTCGCTGATCGCCGTGTCCGAGGAGCCCAGCGCGTCGGCCGTGGCGTTGGTGGAACCGTGGGCATGCGTCGAGAACTCCTACTCCACGACGAACCGGCGCACGCTGGCCCCGGGCGGACGGCTGCTGGTGGTCGTCGATGACGGCCACGTCGCGATGGGCTTGGCCGAGGCGGCTCAGCATGGTCAGGCGCCGGCCTTTGTGACGATCGTCGCACCAGCCGAGGTCGACTGCGCCTGGGCCGGTGCGAACGTGGCGGTGACACGCGCGAACGACGTGGGTGAACTGCCGGATGCGGCCTTCGACGACGTCGTTTACTTTGGGGCGTCCAAGCCGACGATCGATTTGCTGAACGACAAGCTCGCTATGGGCGCCATCATCAACGTCGTTCTGGGTGGCGCCACAATCGGAACGCCGGTGTCGGTGGGGGTCGGCCGGGTTCACTACGAGGCGACGCGCTGGATCGGCACCGTCGGGCGCTCGGCCGCGGATTCCTATGCCGCGATCCCCCCTTCTGGGGAGCTACGACCAGACGACACCCTGTTGGCCGTCGGCGCGGCCGGGCCGATGGGCCAGATGCACATACTTCGCAGCCTGTCCGCGGGCGTGGAAGGGCTCACCGTGGTAGGGACCGACCTCGACGACGCACGGCTGCGTTCGTTGCGGGTCAAGGCCCAGCCGCTTGCGCAGGCCAACGGCGTGAGACTGCGGCTGGTGAACCCGAGCAGCGAGCCGTTGGCCGGCACCTTCAGCTATCAGCTGATCCTCGTCCCGATGCCGTCGTTGGTCGCGGACGCGATTGCCAACAGCAAGGATCGGGGTCTGATCAACATCTTTGCGGGGATCACCGTGGCGACCCGCCAGGACATCGACTTGGACACCTACATCGCGCGGCACTGCTACATGTTCGGGTCCAGCGGCTCAGTCGTAAGCGACATGGAGGTGCTGCTGGCCAGGATCGCTGCCGGCCGGTTGGACACCAACCTGTCGGTCGACGCGATCTCCGGCATGGCAGGGGCGCCCGACGGGTTGGCGGCGCTGCAGGACAGGACCATGGCCGGCAAGATCGTGGTCTATCCCTCTTTGCACGAGGTCGGCCTCTTGTCGCTCGCCGAGCTCAGCGGCGATTTCCCGACCGTCGCGTCCAAGCTCGACGATGGGCACTGGTGCGTGGAGGCGGAGCGGGAGCTGTTGAAGCTAGCCGGCTCACAGCCACCGCTGCCCGCGGACGGCCAGCATGACTGATTGCACCAACAGCTGGGCCGGGAGGCCCTGAGCACGTGGCGACACCAGTCGAGATGCCCAAGCTGGGCAACACGGTCGAGCAATGCCTGCTCGTGGCCTGGCACAAGCGCAAGGGTGACGCCGTTTGCGCGGGCGACATCCTGGCCGAGATGGAGACCGACAAGGCCACCTTCGATCTCACCGCGCCAAGTGACGGGACCGTGCTCGAGGTGTTCTTCGACGACGGCGCGATGGTCCCGGTCTTCACGAACGTGTGCGTCATCGGCGAGGTCGGAGAAGCGATCGAGGAGTACCGGCCCAAGACACCGGTCCCATCCGCCACGGCAGGGACGGCATCGATCTCGAGCAGCGGCAACGCTCCGGCAGCCCCGGCGCAGCCTGGCACGGCCGGAGTTGCGGTGTCACCGGCACCTGATGGAGGGGCCGACTTGGCGATGTCCACCCCACGATCGAACGGAGCGTGGTTCGCGACCCAGCCGGCAACGCCGCCGGAGAACATCGCCGTGCCCGTTGGGCGCATGAGCCCGAGAGCGCGACGGTTTGCCGACGAACACAGCTTCCAGCCGTCGAGGCTGCCCGGCAGCGGGCCCGATGGGCGCATCCTGGAGAGGGACGTTCGCGCCCAGCTGGCATCCACCCAGCCGGTCAGCCGCGCCGCTCGCAGCCTGATGGACAGCGGCTACGAGATCAGGGGTGCCGGCACGGGTGTTGGCGGCATGATCCGCACGAGCGACCTCGTGCCTCCACCGGTCCGTTTCACGGGCATGCGCGAGAGGATCGCGCGACGCATGGAGGAGTCGCTGGCGAGCACCGCGCAGTACACGTTGCATGCCTCTGCCGACGCCACCGGGCTGCTGGCGCTCCGCCGCGAGATCAAGGCCTCGCCCGGCACCCCGGACATCACGATCAACGACCTCGTGGCGTTCTGCGCGATCCAGGCTGTGCTCGAGGTCCCGGCGGTCAATGCCGAGCTGATCGAAGGACGGCTGTACCAGCGTGCTCACGTCAACCTGGGCTTCGCCTGCGACACGGCGCGCGGCCTTGTCGTCCCCGTCGTCCACCGCTCAGAGGAGCTCAGCGTCGCGGAGTTGTCGGGCCGGATGAGCGCACTGACCACGCAGGCGGTGGAGGGAACTTTGGGCGCCGACGACATGGTCGACGCCACGTTCACGCTGAGCAATCTCGGCGGGCTCGGGGTCGAGTCGTTCACGCCCGTGATCAACCCGCCCCAGGTCGCCATCTTGGGCGTGGACGCGATCACACTGAGGCCCGTGCGCAAGAGCGATGGCGGGATCGACTTCGTCGACGTCATCGGCCTCTCGGCCACCTTCGACCACCAGGTGATCGACGGGGCACCTGGAGCGAGATTCCTCAATGTCGTCAAGGAAAAGATTGCGAGCGTACAGTCGTTATGTTCGATCTGATCGTCATCGGCGCCGGGCCTGGCGGCTACGAGGCCGCCGCCCATGCGGGCAGTCTCGGCAAGCGCGTGGCCGTCGTGGAGAAGGCTGAGCTGGGTGGCACCTGCCTGAACGTCGGGTGCATCCCGGCGAAGACCTTCCTGCGATCCTCCCGGCTGTTCCGCGAGTATCGCGAGGCGGCTGCATTCGGAATAATCGTCAACGCGCCCAGCTTCGACCTGCCGGCGTTGGTGGCGCGCAAGGACAGCGTCGTCGGCACGCTCAAGCGCGGCGTGTCGGCGCTGCTGCGTGACACGAGCGTGGAGGTGCTCCACGGAACCGGTCGCCTGGTCGGCCGTAATGCCGTCGAGGTCGACGGAGAGCGCCACGAAGCGGCGAACATCCTCGTTGCCTCGGGCTCACGACCCGCAGTCCCGCCCATCCCGGGCATCGACGGCGAGCGCGTTCTCGACTCAACCTCGGCCTTCCAGCTCACGGCAGTGCCGGAGCGGATCGCGATCATCGGCGGTGGGTACATCGGTCTCGAGTTCGCCTCCTTCTTCCACGAGATCGGCACAAAGGTCACGGTGTACGAGGCCCTTCCGATGATCGCATCGGGCTGCGACGGTGACATCGCCGACGAGCTGCTCAAGATCCTGCGCCGCGGCGGCATCGAGTTCCACCTGTCCTGCTCGGTGCTCGGCATCGAGGGCTCCACGCTTCGGTACCAGGACGCCGGGGGCGCACCGGAGAGCGACTCGGCCACCTACATCCTCAACGCCACCGGCCGCACTCCGGTCGTCAGCGACCTCGGCCTGGAGGAGGCCGGCGTCGACGTGTCCGCTCGGGGCATCCGCGTGGACGAACAGGGCCGCACGAACGTGCCCAACATCTGGGCGTGCGGCGACGTCACCGGGCGGCACATGCTCGCGCACATGGCGGTCCGAGAGGGGATAGTCGCGGTCAACTCGATGTTCGGCCGACCCGATCGCATGCGTTATGACGCAGTACCGGCGGTGATCTACTCCCACCCAGAGGTGGCGATGGTGGGCAAGACCGAAGAGGAGCTCAAGGCGGCTGCCATCGACTACCGCAAGGCCGTGGTGCCGATGGCCCTCGCGGGCCGTTTCCTGGTCGAGCACGTGAAAGAGACCGGACTCGTCAAGGTGCTCGCCGGTGCGGCCCACGGCGAGATCCTCGGCGTGCACGCCATCGGCGACCTTTCGAGCGAGTTCATCGTCGCCGCCGGAGCGATGATCGAAGCCGAGATGACTCTCGCGCAGGCCAGCGAGATCATCTTCCCGCACCCGACCGTGGCCGAGGCGCTGCGCGCAGCGATCCTCAAGGCTCAGTGACCAGTGGTCTAGGAGAGACTCGATGCCCAAGTCCATCCCGGTTGTCCCCGACGAGGTGTTCCGTCCGGGTGCAATCCACTTCAACGACATCCCGGTCAACGCCTACAACCTGTCCATCGCAGAGGAGAGCGCCCGGTTCTCGCCCGACGACCTTGTGCACATCTGGCGCGACATGTGCGCGATCCGCGAGTTCGAGACGATCCTCAACGAGATCAAGACCAAGGGCGCATACAAGGGCGTCACCTACAACCATGCCGGGCCCGCGCACCTGTCGATCGGCCAAGAGGCCGCGGCAGTGGGCATGGCCTACTCGCTGAGCCCTGAGGACCACATCTTCGGCTCACACCGCAGCCACGGCGAGATCCTCGCCAAGGGGCTGTCGGCCGTCCGCCGGTTGGGTGATGACGACCTGGAGCACGTGATGCGCTCCTACCGTGACGGCGCGGTCCTCGGCCCGGTGGAGAAGGCGTACAGCGTCCCGATCGGCGAGCTCGCGGAACGCTTCTTCGTCTACGGCGCCTACAGCGAGATGTTCGCGCGCGAGGCCGGCTTCAATCGCGGTCTCGGCGGCTCCATGCACGCTTTCTTCACCGCTTTCGGGATCTACCCCAACAACGCCATCGTCGGAGGCTCGGGCTCGATCGCGCCCGGAGCGGCCTTGTTCAAGCGCGTGAACCGACGGCCCGGCATCGTGGTGGCCAACATCGGCGACGGTTCCTTCAGCTGTGGCCCGGTGTGGGAGGGTGTCACTTTCGCGTCCATGGACCAGTACCGCAAGCTTTGGGACCCGTCCATCGGTGGCGGGCTGCCGATCGTGTTCAACTGCATGAACAACTTCTACGGCATGGGGGGCCAGCCCGAGGGCGAGACCACAGGCATGCAGGCCATTGCCCGTTTCGGCGCCGGAGTGAACCCCGAGCAGATGCACGCCGAGGAGATCAACGGCTACAACCCGCTCGCGGTGATCGACGCTTTCGAGCGCGCCCGCGTCACCCTGTTGGCAGGACGCGGCCCAGTGCTGTTGGACACGCTCACCTACCGCTACAGCGGGCATTCGCCGTCGGATGCGTCAAGCTATCGCAGCCGCGAAGAGGTGGAGCAGTGGCAGGCGGCGGACTGCATAAACAGTTTCCGCGAGCATGTCCTGGCGAGCGGTGCGGTGAAGGAGTCGACGCTGGACGAGGCACGCAGTGCCATCGAGGACCTGGTCCTCGACATGTTCCGCCTGGCGATCGACCTCGATGCGAGCCCGCGTATCGACGTCAGCTCCGAGATGGTGGGCAGTGTCATGTTCTCCGCCGGACGCGTCGAGAGCTTCGACGAGCGCGAACCCGAGCTCCTGGGGGACCTCTCCCAGAACCCGCGCGTCAAGCAGATCGCCGGCAAGGTGCGCACCGCCGTGGTGGACGGCGAGCCGGTGCCCAAGCTGAAGCTGTACAACATCCGCGACGCCATCTTCGAGGCGTTGCTGTACCGCTTTGCTATCGACCCCACGATGATCGCCTTTGGCGAGGAGAACCGTGACTGGGGCGGCGCTTTCGGCGTCTACCGCGGGCTCACCGAGGCCCTGCCCTATCACCGCCTGTTCAACTCGCCTATCTCAGAAGCGGCGATCGTCGGGGCAGCGGTCGGGTACGCGATGGAGGGAGGCCGCGCGGTCGCCGAGCTCATGTACGCGGACTTCATCGGCCGCGCGGGGGACGAGATATTCAACCAGCTGTCGAAGTGGCAGGCGATGTCGGCCGGGGTCCTCCAGATGCCCGTCGTGCTTCGCATCTCGGTTGGTGACAAGTACGGGGCGCAGCACTCACAGGACTGGACGGCGCTGCTGCATCACATACCGGGGCTGAAGGTCGTGTACCCGGTCACGCCGTACGACGCCAAGGGGATGATGAACTCAGCGCTCGTCGGCACCGATCCGGTCGTCTTCCTCGAGAGCCAGAAGCTGTACGACGTGGGCGAGCAGTTCGAACCCGGAGGGGTCCCCGAGGGCTACTACGAAATCGAGCTGTGCGAGCCCTCGGTGAAGCGTCCCGGCAGCGAGCTCACGATCGTGACGCTCGGGCCGGCGCTGTACACCGCCATCAAGGCGGCGGACCAGCTCTCGGCGGGCTTCGGCGTGTCGGCGGAGGTGATCGACCTGCGCTCTGCCGTCCCGATCGACTATGAGCCGCTGGTGGAGTCCGTGCGCAAGACCGCCAAGGTGGTGCTCGTCTCCGAGGAGGTCGAGCGCGGGAGCGTCATGCAGACAGTCGCCGCCAACCTCACGCAGCTGTGTTTCGACGACCTCGACGCGTCGCCGGTCATAGTCGGGGCCCGGAACTGGATCACGCCCGCGGCCGAGCTGGACTCGATGTTCTTTCCTCAGCCGTCCTGGGTGCTCGACGCCATCCATGAACACGTGCTGCCGTTGCCCGGCTACCAGCCGGTCACCAACCGCACCAAGGGCGAGCTGATGAGGCGCGCCCGCCTGGGGATCTAGCGATACGCAAGACTGGGCCTCTGAGGGCAGGCCCACCGTCGGCAGATTCTCGGGTCAGACCCACAGCCCAGGCAGAGCCGAGGCTGTTCGCCACGCCTGATCGAGACTCTCAGAAGTGTGCCTTGCCGTCCCGCTTCGCGAACCTCAGGCTCAGGCGTTGCTGGCGAACTCCTCGACCATCCGGTAGGCCTCGTCGTCGTGGAACTGCACCGGTGGCGACTTCATGAAGTAGGCCGACGGGCCGATCAGGGGGCCGCCGAGGCCCCGGTCAAGGCCGATCCTCGCGCATCGCAGAGCGTCGATGATGACGCCGGCCGAGTTCGGCGAGTCGTGGACCTCGAGCTTGACCTCCAAGTTGAGCGGAGCGTCACCGAAGTTGCGGCCCTCCATGCGGATGTAGGCCCATTTGCGGTCCTCGAGCCAGGGCACGTGGTCCGAGGGCCCGATGTGCACGTTGTCCGGCTCGATCGCGCGGTCTATCTGGCTGGTGACGGCGCGGGTCTTCGAGATCTTCTTCGACACGAGCCGCTCACGCTCCAACATGTTCATGAAGTCCATGTTGCCGGCCACGTTCAGCTGGTAGGTGCGATCGAGAATCATGCCCCGGTCCTCGAACAAGCGGGTAAGGACCCGGTGGACGATCGTGGAGCCGACCTGGCTCTTGATGTCGTCACCGATGATCGGGATGCCAGCGGCGGTGAAACGGTCCGCCCACTCGGGATCGCTCGCGATGAAGACGGGGATGGCGTTGACGAACGCGACACCGGCCTCGAGGGCGGCGGTGGCGTAGTGCTTTTGCGCCTCTTCGGACCCCACCGGCAGGTAGGCGACGAGTACCTCGGCTCCGCTCTTGCGCAACACCTCAGCGACATCGACGGGCTGCGCGGGCGACTCCTCGACGACCTTGCGGTAGTACAGGCCGAGACCGTCGAATGTCGGCCCGCGCTCGACTGTGACACCTAGCGCAGGGATATCGGCGAACCGAAGCGTGCAGTTGTTGGAGGCGAAGACTGCCTTCGACAGGTCAAGGCCCACCTTTGCCGCGTCCACGTCGAAGGCGGCCACGAACTCGGTGTCACCGACGTGATAGCCACCCAGCGAGACGTGCATGAGACCCGGCACGTGGTCGCCCGGATCGGCGTCGCGGTAGTACTCGATCCCTTGGACAAGGGAGCTGGCGCAGTTGCCGACTCCCGCGATGGCGACCTTGATATTGCGGGCCTTGCGATTCATGAGCTGCTCCTTTCAGGGACTGCCTTCTTGAACGCCGGACGCGCGTGCGCGACCGATGCGTCAAAGACCGCAGACGGGTTTTCGACGGCTTGGGTTGGTTCCGGCGCCGGGGTGGGCGCCGATGAGGAGATCTGTGCTGCCTGTTCGCTGGCGATGAGACGGTCGATCCAGCTCAGATCGTGTTCGGTCGCTTCCTTGTCGTGGTCGACGAGGGAGCGCTGGTAGCGGTCGAGCGGCCGCCAGGGCGACTCAACTGCCCGGCGTGAGCCTTCCCGGGTGGCCAGTAGTTGGGCACGCCGGCGCTGCAGGAGCAAGAGCCGGTTCTCGGGGCTCAAGTAGCCCGCGAAGGCCCAGCGCATCGCGAAGCCCCGCCCACCTTCAGACTTCGGCTCCTCGCTCTCGAGCAGGTGGTGGAACAGCTCGTCACCGCGAGCGGTGATCTCGTACACACGCCGGCCCCGGGTGCCTCCTCCCGACCGGGGCACAGCCGCGCGCCGAGAAGCGAGACGCGCCCTGAACGCGGCCCTCTCGCCTGCGATGGAGCCGGCGGAGGCGAACGCGGTTGCGGGCGGAGCAGCCGAAGAGCGGTGCTCGGAGGGGACTTCATGGACCGCACCTGCAGCTTCGAGGCGTGCCAGGGCCGGGTAGAGCGAACCGAAGGAAAGGCTCGAGAGGAGGCCGAAATCCTCGCGCATCCTCTTGCGCAGGTCGTAGCCGTGCATCGGGTGCTCCTTCAACAGCCCCAGGATCGCCAGTTCGAGCACGAGCGCGAACATATCACGTCGACATATCTAAGCGATATGTCGAGACACCCTCGGAGTTGGTTGTGGCCAGCAGTGACCCAGCCGCTACGCTCCGCGGGCGTGGGTGATGCCATGGGCTCCGGCACACCGGGCATGCTGCCGCCGGCGGCCTGGTATCGGGACCCATGGGGAGTGGCGCCGCTGCGCTGGTGGGACGGGCGGAATTGGACCTCGTTCACTTCTTTCGGCCCGTGGACGCGCGGCTGGCGCCCCGGTGACCCCGGCCTTGGAGGTCGATGGTCGGGCGGTCCGGAGATGCCCAAGTGGGACGGCAGCAGCGCGTGGAGGTCGGATGCGGACGTGCCGGTTGCCCGGCCTGCAATTCCGGTCGAGCTGTCGAAGCGCCGCCGGCTCACGGCCGAGACAGTCATCGTGCTGGCGATCTTTCCGTTGCCCTATGTGGTCAACGCGCTCGCGGTGCTCATCCAGGCCGCTGTACACGAGGGCACTCCTGGCCGGTTCCCCCTTCCCATCGCTTCCCATCTCGGCTATTCGTTCCTGCTCGACCTCCTGCTGGTCCTCGAACCCTTGGCCGCCGCCGCGCTCGTCGTCTACTTGCTGCGGATTTCCGGGGAAGGAGGAACCGGTGCGATCGGCCTCGACCGGTCGGATCCCAGGCAGGACCTTGCGCTGCTTCTTCCGGTGTTCGTGCTCTGCTTCCTGGTCCCCCAGCTCGGTGTGTCCTATCTGCTGCAGGCGGGCCACGTCAGGGCCATCGTCCCAGCCAGCCAGAGCCTGCCGGGGTACTTTTCGTTCGTCGCGATCGCGACCGCGGTCGCAGCCGGGGTGGTGGAGGAGATCGTGGTCCTCGGCTTCCTCGTCCGGCGCCTCGAGCAGCGCGGCCTGCGTCCTGCGGCCGTTCTCGTCATCGCGGCGCTCGTCCGGATCTCCTACCACTTGTACTACGGCTGGGGAGTACTTCCCATACTCGCCTGGGCTTTGGCAAGCGTGCTCGTCTACCGGCGCTACCGACGACTAGGGCCGTTCATCGCCGTGCACGCGTTCTGGGACACCGCCCTGATCCTCTGGCCCTTCTTCGGCGCAACGCCATTGGTCATCGAGGTCGTGGTGCTCACCCCCTCGTCGTTCGCGTTCTGGCTGATGTGGCGTAACCGCCTGGCCCGTCTCCCCGATGCCGGACGGTCAGGCCCGGGGTGGCGGGCAGGGTAGCCTGGCCGGGATGTCGAGCGTCCGGAGTGGTTCGCAGTCGAGCTGGGGAGTCGGAGGGCTCCCGCGTCCCGGTCGCATCGAGTACCGACTGATGCGTGAGTCGACAGTGAAGGAGTTCCGGCGAGGTCGCCTCGGCCGGACAGATGTGTGCGACGCCCAGCCCGAGCTGCTCCGGGTCGCGAAGAACCTGGGGCGCGAGACCGAGACCGAGTGCCCCATCTGCGAACACGAGCAGCTTGTGCACGTCACGTTCGCGTTCGGGCCCGGCCTTCCTCCGGGCGGGCTGCCGTTGGCCAGTCTCCGCGAGCTCGGGCGCAAGGCGGGCGGGGGAAGTGCCGACGTAGCTTGCTATGTGGTCGAAGTCTGCACCGGATGTGCCTGGAACCATCTCTTGAGCGTTTTCGCCCCAGGAGCCAACGACGGCTGATTGACCGCCGGCAGCCCACGTGCGCCGGACGGGAGGAGGTCCGAGAATGAAAGAACAAGTGACGGTGCCCGGCATACGCGCTCGCAAGCGCAGCCGGGGGGCAGAACCCATCGTCATGATCACCGCCTACGACGCGCCCTTTGCCCGCGTCGTGGACCAAGCCGATGTCGACATCATCCTCGTCGGGGACAGCCTCGCCGAGGTGGTCCTCGGCTGGGAGGACACTCTCCACGTGGGGATCGCGGACCTCGCCTATCACGTCGGAGCCGTGGCGCGCTCGAGACCGCAAGCGCTGCTCGTAGGTGACATGCCTTGGCTCACCTACCACCTCGAGGCGAGCGACACGGTCCGCAACGCGGCGATCCTCGTGCAGGCCGGCGCCCACGCGGTGAAGCTCGAGGGTGGGCGTCGCCGGGTCCCCGCGGTGCGGGCGATCACGGACGCCGAGATACCCGTGATGGGCCACCTCGGGCTCACCCCTCAGTCGGTTCATGCCATGGGGGGCTACAAGGTTCAAGGGCGCGAGGCAATTGCAGCCGGTGAGCTTCGGCAAGACGCCGAGGCTCTGGCCGCGGCAGGGTGTTTCGCCATCGTGCTCGAGGGCGTGCCCGACGCCCTGGCCGAGCGCATCACCGCAGAGGTCGACATCCCGACGATCGGCATCGGGGCAGGGCCGGGCTGCGACGGGCAGGTCATCGTCCTGCACGACCTGCTCGGACTGGCAGGGACCAAGGTTCCCAAGTTCGTTCGCCGGTACGCAGAGCTGGGCAGCGCCGCCACCGAGGCAGTGAGGGACTGGGCTTGCGACGTCCGGGAGGGACGGTATCCGTCCGAGGCCGAGTCCTACCGTGCGTCGGCGGAGCTACGCGAGGCGCTCGGTCTGTCGTCTTGAAGAGAGCCGACCCGGCTTTGTGTCACACCCGCCTGTGATGCTCTGATCGTGGATGACCACCTGCGCCAGGTGCGGCCGGGCTCGGCTACGATGATGACGTTCCCTATACCCCTGCCCCGTCAGAACCGGGGCCCCGAGCGCCCAGCGCGCCGGGTCCGGAGGAGGTGAGGCCGCCGTGCGGCCCTACGAAGTCATGGTCATTTTCGATGTCGGCCTAGAGGACGGCGACGTCAATGCCAGTCTTGATCGCATCACGTCGCTGGTGCGCGACCGCGGGGGCAACCCCGGTCGCGCCGAGCGTTGGGGCCGCCGGACGTTCGCGTACGAGCTCAAGCACCGCAACGAGGGTTACTACGTCCTTATCGAGTTCACGGCCGATCCAACCCTTGTGGCTGAGCTCGACCGAATGCTGACTCTTGATGACATCGTGCTTCGCCACAAGGTGCTCCGGCAACCGGATAGGCAGAGTGGGCGCGCCCTTCGAGCTGAAGCGAAGCGGCGGGACACCGCCATTCGCAAGGCTGCCCGGGCCAAAGCGGCGAGCTGAGCGAACTGGAGCGAATGAAATGTCGAATGGGAACTCCGTCACGCTGGTGGGCAACGTCACCCGTGACCCTGAGCTGCGATTCACCCCGAACGGCCAAGCCACAGCGAGCTTCGGCCTGGCGGTCAACCGCCGCTGGCAGAATCGCCAGACGCAAGAGTGGGAGGAAGCGACCTCCTTCTTCGACGTTGTGTGCTGGCGCGAGATGGCGGAGAACGTGAGCGAGACCCTGACTCGCGGAGCACGGGTGATCGTCACCGGACGGCTAGAGCAGCGCAGCTGGGAGACGGCCGAAGGTGACAAGCGGTCGAAGATCGAGGTCGTGGCCGACGAGCTTGGTCCGAGCCTGCGTTGGGCGACTGCGCAAGTGGTCAAGAACGAGAGGCGTGGACCTTCCGACAGTGGTCCTGGTGGCGGGGGCGGTCGGGGCACTACCACCCGTCCGGCCAGCCAACCCGCTGCTCAAGCCGCGGGCGAGGCGTTCGCGGCCTACGACGAGGAGCCCTTTTAGATGGCGCGGAACAATGATCGAGACCGTGGTACCCGCCGCGTTCCGAAGGAGACCGGTCGGCGTACGAAGAAGAAGATCTGCATCTTCTGCAAGGAGCACGCCACTTGGGTCGACTACAAGGACGTGAACCTGCTGCGCAAGTTCATGTCCGATCGGGGCAAGATCCGTGCCCGGCGGGTGTCGGGCAACTGTGCCCAGCACCAGCGCGAGGTCGCCCTGGCGATCAAGACCGCTCGGGAGCTGGCGCTACTTCCGTTCACCCAGCGGACGACAAGCGAGCGGCCCGGCGGACGTGGCGCGGGCCGCGGTGCCCCGGCCGGTCGTGGCGCGTCGCGCGCCGAATCTGCGGACGAACCGGACCTGGAGGTGCTCACCGACACCGTGCTCGAAGACGATCTCGAGGACTCGGAGCTTGAGCCACTGGTGCTGGCCGCCATCGAGGACGAGGCGGGTGACCAATGAAGGTCGTGCTGCGTACCGACGTACCGGGAGTCGGAAAGCGCGGAGATATCACCGACGTCTCTGACGGCTTCGCGAGGAACTACCTGGTACCACAAGGCCGCGCGATCGTCGCCAGCGCGGGGATCGAAGACCAGGCTGCTGCGATGCGTCGTTCACGCGACTTGAAAGACGCGCGCAACCGGGAAGGCGCCGAGGCGATCGCCCGCAAGCTCGTCCCGATCGTGTTTCGTATCGAGGCACGATCCGGCAGCGAAGGCAGGTTGTTCGGTTCCGTCACCGCCTCTGACATCGTCGAGGCGGTGAGCCGTCAGTCGGGGGTCGAGCTCGACCGGCGCCGGCTCGTCATTGACGAGGCCATCAAGACCCTCGGCTCCCACGAGGTGGGAGTGCGCCTGCATCCGGAGGTCGAGTTCCGTCTGACCTTGGAGGTCGCGAGCTCGAGCTGACCGTGGCTCCGCCCCGATGGCGGTGACACAACCGGATGTCAGGATGTGCCCGTGGTTGTGCACCGGGCCCATCTCTTCCGCCATGACCTGTTTGTCGTTGCCCGCACCCTCGCTCACGAGGGTGCGGGGACACTTGTCCACGTTCCGTGCACAGGATCTTCCAGGAATTCGGCGGGTAATCCACAAGATCCGGCCCTAGCGCCCCCCAGGCCCGAGCGTTCATCCTTAACGTGATGACTGTTCTGCAGCCCCTCCCCGACATGTCGCGGCGCCGACGCGGCTCGGGCCCGTCGGCGACGGTGGTGACTGCGGGCGGCTCGCGGGTGCCACCGCACAACTTTGATGCTGAGGAATCCGTGCTCGGGGCCATGCTGCTTTCGCGCGATGCGATCGCGGTCGTGGTCGAACAGGTCAGCGCCGAAGACTTCTACAAGCCGTCGCACGCGCACATCTATGAGGCCATCACTTCGCTGTACGCGAGGGGTGAGCCTGCAGACTATGTGACGGTCCCCGAGGAGCTGCGCCGAGTCGGCGTGCTTGACGCATCTGGTGGAGCAGCGGCGCTCATCGCGTTGCAGGCAAATACACCGGCGATCTCGAGTGCGAGCCGGTACGCGCGCATAGTCCAAGAGCATGCCCTGCTTCGCCGTCTTATCGGGGTCGCGCACGAGATCGCCGAGATCGGTTACGAGGTTCCAACTGACATAGCTGGAGCGCTCGACCAGGCCGAGGCGCTCGTGTTCGACGTCGCTCAGCGCCGCACCTCGGACACGGTGCGCTCACTGAAGGACCTTCTGACCGAGAGCCTTGAACGACTCGACCACCTCTACGACAGGGGCGAGACGATCACGGGTGTGCCCACCGGCTACGGCGAGCTCGACTACCTTCTCTCGGGCCTGCAGCCGTCCAACCTGATCGTCGTCGGTGCTCGCCCGTCGATGGGAAAGACGGCCTTCGCGCTCGGGTTGGCGGCGCATGCAGCTTCGAACCACGGCGTGCCCGTGCTGTTCTTCTCGCTCGAGATGAGCCACTTGGAGATCGCTCAGCGCGTGTTGGCGGCAGAGGCGCGCCTCGATGTCACAAAGCTTCGTAACGGCCGGCTGCTAGACAGCGACTGGCCGCGCATCTCGAGTGCGATCGGCCGCATAGACACCGCACCTCTGTTCATCGACGACAACCCGAACGTCACCATCATGGATATCCGGGCCAAAGCACGTCGGATGCGATCGTCGGACGGCATCGGCCTCGTCGTCATCGACTACCTCCAGCTCATGACGGGCCGGACGTCAGCCGAGAACCGCCAGGTCGAGATCTCCGAGATTTCCCGCGGGCTCAAGATTCTTGCGCGCGAACTGCAATTGCCCGTCGTCGCGCTCAGCCAGTTGTCCCGAGGTCTCGAAGCACGAGCGGACAAGCGGCCGATGCTCGCGGACCTTCGAGAGAGCGGCGCCATCGAGCAGGACGCCGACGTCGTGATGTTCATCTACCGCGACGAGGTCTACAACCCGGACTCGGCTGACCGCGGGACCGCCGAGGTGCTTGTCGCCAAGCACCGGAACGGCCCGACGGGATCCGCGCACTTGGCCTTCATCGCGAACTACGCAAAGTTCGGCGACTTGGCCAGGGTTTGAGGGAGCTCCGCCCGCCCACCGGCCCAACCGGGCGAATCAAGTCTTGACCTAAGAGGCTGTAACCTCCATTGCCGTGCCTGACGTACCCTTCGACGGCGAGCAGCCCGATCCTGACCCGCACTTGTCCTGGGGAGAGCTCTCCGGCCCCATTGCCCACGAGCCCGTTGGTCAGGGCTCACCCAGCCCCGGCGGCGGCGCTGCCGGGGCTGGAGCTGCCGGCAAGGGGACAGCCCACGGGCGGGCGCCGGCAGCTCGCGGGCGCGGTCACCGCTCCCGCCCGTCCAAGCACAGGCGGTGGACCAGGCGCGCCGTGATCGCCGCCGGAGTGGTCGTACTGCTCATCGTCGCCCTCGGGCTCGGCGGCTTCTTCTATCTCGACTACCAGTTCCACCAGATCAAGAAGGTGGACGTACCCAATCTCCAGAAGATCTCCAAGCCCGGGTCGCCCTTCACGGTCCTGGTGACCGGTTCGGACTCACGCGCCTTTGTCAACAACGCCAGCCAGTGCAAGTCCTTCGGGTGCGGGTCAGACACGGGAGGCCAGCGCAGCGATGTCATCATCCTTGTCCGTGTCGTGCCGGCCGACCATCAGATCGAGATGTTGTCGATACCCCGCGACACCTGGGTCACGATTCCCGGCGACGTTCAGTACATATCCGGTCAGAACCGGATCAACGCCGCCTTCAACGACGGGCCGTCGCTCTTGGTGCAGACGATCGCGCAGGACTTCCACATCCCGGTCAACTATTTCGTCGAGGTGAACTTCCCCGGGTTGCAGAACATGGTGAATGCGATCGGCGGCATCCACCTGTACTTCAAGGATCCGGTGAGGGACCGGGAGAACGGCCAGAACATGACCGGCTTGCGCATCCTCACAAACGGTTGTCAGGTCGTCAACGGCACCCAGGCTCTCGCGCTGGTGCGCAGCCGGAACCTCCAGTACGAAGTCAAGGGAGTCTGGTACAACGACTACGGCAGCGACTTCACCAGGATCCGTAACCAGCAGGCATTCTTCCGGGCGGTGATCCACCAGTTGAATGCCGAGATCACCAACCCCATCGCGTTGGCCGGCTTCATCAGCGCAACGGCTCACAACCTGACGATCGACCAGACCATGACGGAAGGCACGATGTTGAACCTGGCGAGGGAGTTCCACAACTTCCCGCCCGGGTCGCTCAAGGCCGTGACTCTTCCAACCGTCGGTCCTTACGTCACCTCCGGGGGGGCCGAGGTGCTGCTGCCGGCCGCTGCCGCTGACGATGTGGTGATCAACAACTTCCTCGCGTTCGGCACAGCGAAGGCGTCCCCGGCGAGCACGAGCACCGCAACCACGGCGAGCGTGAGCTCGACGGCGAGCCCTGCGAGCGTCGTTTGGACGGCGACCCTGGCGAGCGTGACTTCGACGACGACCCCGGCGAGCGGCACTTCGACGACGATCACGACACCCAACCAGACAACTGTCACGACCGTCGCGCCGACTCCGGCCGGCGAGACGCCGATCTACAACAACACGTCCGCGTCCTACGACCCCACGCCTTGTTGAGGCCCGGCTGAGTTGAGGCGGTGAGTGCCGGCCGGCTTATCGTGACAGGCTCGCCGGCGAGTGTGGTCAGCCCCGTTCAGCGGCTGGGCGCATCGTGCAAGTCGAGAACCTCGCGCAGAGGCCAACAGAACTCCTCGGGAGCAAGGCCAGCCTCGCCGTTCTCCCGGCGCCATGAGTCGTATTCGAGCGCCCAGGTCAGGTGCCAGTCGGCCTGAAGCTTCGTCAGCTCACCGATCTCGTACTTGGCGATCTCCGGATACTGCCAAGCGATCGTCCGAGCGAGCGAGAGGGTCGCATCGGCGTCGCTCCCCGCGTCATGCGGACTGCCAAGCACGACGTGGTAGATCTCGCAGAGAGCGTCCAACCGGCGCTTGCCGGAGCGGAAACCGTCGACCTTGCGGTCGATGACGAGGGGATCGACCAGTGCTCGCCATTCAATCGGCTCCAGGCCGAAGCTCCGGAACAGCATCGCAGCGATCGTGACGTCGAAGCTCGCGTTCATGGCCACCACCGGCACGTGCTCGGCTTGGGCCTTCCTGAGCGCAGCGTGCACGATCGCCGTGGCCTCCCCGAGCGGGCAACCCTCGCGCCGCGCCTTGTGTGTCGAGATCCCATGGATGGCCTCCGCTCCCGGAGGGACCTCACATCCCGGATCGACGATGAACACGTTGCGGTAGCCAGTTCCGTACGGCTCCCAACGGATCAGGGCCACCTGGACCGGTAGGTCCGAGCGCGGATTGACACCGGTCGTCTCCAGATCGAACCCGAGCAACGGACCTTCGTTCCAGGTCATGTTGCGGAGCGTACGCGGGGGTTGTGTCGCTCCAGGTGTGATCGGTCGTTGAAACCACGCAGCAGCCAGCGCGGGCCGGCCACCACAATGCTCGAGATGGCGCCGTTGTCAGAGCCGTTGAAGGCGAACGGCCGGGAGCCGGTCGCGATCGCGAGGACGGCCCCGATCGTGCCGCCGTGGGCAAAGCACACGACGCGCTCGCCTGCGTGGCGTTCTGCGATACGCCCGATCGCCGGACCGACGCGCGCTGCGATGGCCGCATTGGACTCGGCGCCGGGGATCACATCCCAGCGCTCCTCCTCGACCATCCGCAGGGCGAGAGGGTCGCCTTCGGCGACGCGCTGGCGGTAGATGCCCCCGTCCCACTCGCCGAGACGAACCTCCGCCAGGGCCGGCTCGACTTCGGGCACGAGCCCGAGCCGCGCCGCGAGTGGAGCCGCGGTCTCGGCAGTCCGGCGCAGGCTTGTGACATAGATGGCGTCGACGCGAGTGGCAGCCAGGCGGTCGGCGATGAGCGCGGCCTGCTCCCGGCCCAGCTGCGACAACTGCGGATCGCCCCTGCCGTCCACAAGCGGGAATGGCCGATCGGGATCGGCGGCCTGCGACTCGCCGTGACGTACCAGCAGCAACTCGGTTGCCCCGGCCGGCGACTCAAAGCGGATCTGCCCGTAGCGCCTCGCTGCCGGGCTCACGTCCCTTCCCGTTTCGCTAGACAGGTCCTGCTCGCGGGCCATGGTGCCAAGCCTACGAGCAACGTCCTCGCGCGCAAAAGCCAGTGTCGCTGCCGCTTGTCGGCGTCGCGAACGACAACGGAAGGAGCTTCGGCGAACTTGGCCGAGCTCCGTCTCGATGTTCACTTGGCGGGCCGTGCAGCTCGCGCGCAATACTGTCCGGAAGCCAACCCGGGGTCGGGCCGACAAAATCGGGAGACTTCCGTGCGCTACGAGAGAAGAACCTGGAAAATGGAGTCGCTCGCCACGGGGATGGTTCTCGTGAGCGCGCTTGCGACGCCGTTCGGTGTCAGCTCGTTCCGCGTCTCAAGTGGCGTGCACTCGGCCCGGGCAGTTGTCGACGCCGTCGATCTCGTTGTGCGCTCCCCGGCTCTTCCGGCTGCGGTCTTCGTTGCTTCGAAGCCCGGCGATGTCCTGCAAGGAGCCGCCGCGGTGACCCAGGCGCCCTACCGGGGATTCACGATCTATGCGTACCCGTTCGGCTCGGCCGCTCCGGCACCGGCTACCGGGATCGTCGAACCTCAGCATCTGGGCGCGTACCGCGCAATGGGCTCGGGGCAATTGATCCGGTCCGTGCGGCCTCCGGCGTTGATCTTCGGCCATCGCGTCGAAGGTTCGGCTCGGGTCACCGAGGTCGCGATCGGCCGACGCCGCCAGCCGACCGAGGTCGTGTCGTGGCTGACCAACGCAGGCAGCCGGCTTTGGGTCATCCAGGCGGCGGAGCCGCTTCCGTCCAGTCGCATTGCCGAGGTCGCGTTCGCGGCCGGAACGTCGGTCGTGGCAGGCGATGTCTCGACGCCGACCACGGTGCCGAGCAGCGACTTGATCAGGCCAGGACCGGCTTCCCCTTTGGCCCAGCACGTGATCGAGGTCTCGGCCGGCACGGCTGATCCGCCGCCGGTTCGGTTCCCGTCTTGGTGGAGTGGCAACTGCGATGCCGACAACAGTCCCGGGTCGTTTCCTCTCTCGAGCTGGGATGGGCTCACAGCATGCGGGCCAGGTGCGAACCGTGGCGGCTGGGACAGGACGGTCGCGTTCTTCCCACATGCGTGGGGGGAGTACGAGTGGGAGTGCGTGGAACTGTCGATGCGATGGCTGTACCTCGAGTATGGAGTGCGGCCTTATCCGGCCGATGGCTCGCAGGTCGTTGCCGACTACTCACGTGCGGATGGCGGCGATCTGGAGAAACTTGCAAACGACGGCTCGAGCGTGCCGATACCGGGTGACGTCCTCAGCATGGAACCGACCTGGGAAGAGGGTCACACCGCGGTCGTCACAGCCACGAACGTCACCAACGGCGACGGCACGATCGGCATCCTCGAGCAGAACATGGACGGCGGCGACGGCACCAACACGCTCGGCGTCATCGACGACGTTGTCCAGCCGGACTACGGCATGCCGGTAACCGGGTGGCTTCAAGCACCGGCCTCCACCGTTTCCGGCTACCCCGGCGTACCTGCCGCCGATCTTGTCGACGACGGCGGTTTCAACCACCACGACGGCCGTGGTTGGCAGACTAGCCACTCACGGCTCAGGATCGAGCCCGCCGGCAAGCTCCTCACCGGGCCGTACGAGGGCAACGCCGTCCTTGTCACCAGCACTTCAGCCCTCGGTGGGGGCATCTACCAGGACATCTCGTTCCCCGTCAAAGAAGGTGAGAGCTTCTGTGCCGACGCCGAGGTGGTCACCTCGGGCGCTCACTCAGGGGCGCGGGGGGCGATGACACTGAGGCTGCTGGGCGAGGCCGGGGGCCAGGAGTCCTCGGTGGCCTTTGGGCCGCTCCCGGGCAAGAACCGGTGGACCGATGTCTCGACCTGCGTGACGGCGTCCCGACCGCACTCTGAGGTCCGGATCCAGTTCTCCGACGCCCCGAGGACCCCGACGCTCGGCATCGACGCCGTCGACGTTCACCAGTCGCTGGTCGACAACGGCGGTTTCGACCAGCGCGGTGGTGGCTGGCGAACGGCAGGCCATTCGCAGCTCGGGATCGACCTGGCCGGCAGGCTCGTCACCAGGCCGTACGAGGGCAAGGGTTTCGGGTTCACCAGCACTTCAGCCCTCGGTGGGGGCATCTACCAGGACATCTCCCTTCCGACCAGCGCCGGCGACAGCCTGTGTGCCGACGCCGAAGTCGTCACTGCGGCTGGGTACCCCGGGGCACGAGGTCATATGACCCTTCGGCTGCTCGGCGAGTCTGCAGATGGGTCCTCGTCGGTGAGCTTCGGGCCGCTCCCGGACGCGAACCAGTGGACCCATGTCTCGACCTGCGTGACAGCGACCGGGCCGCATTCGGAGATCAGGATCCAGTTCTACGACGTCCCGAAGATGCCGCGGCTCGGTATCGACGCCGTCGACGTCCACCAGTCCTTCGTGGACAACGGCGGTTTCAACCGCCACGTCGCCAAGGGCTGGCGGGCAACGGACCACACGCTCTTCGGGATCGAGGTGGCCGACAAGCTGGTCACCAGCCCCCACGAGGGCGACGGTTTCGGGGTCGTCAGCACCTCGGCCGTCGGTGGGGGCATCTACCAGGACATGTCCCTTCCGACGAGCGCCGGTGAGAGCTTCTGCGTCGATGCCGAGGTCGTCACGGCGGCCACTCGCCCCGGAGCACGGGGTCAAATGACCATCTGGCTGTACGGCGAGACCCCGAGCCAGTCGTCATCGGTGAGCTTCGGACCGCTCCCGGCCAGGAACCAATGGACCCATGTCTCGACCTGCGTGACGGCGAGCCGACCTCACTCGGACATCCGGGTCCAGTTCTACGACGCCCCGAAGACGCCACGGCTCGGCGTCGACGCCGTCGAGGTGCGGTAGAAAATCTGCAGCTCGGCCGACACTTCAGCTGCGCCCCGCATTGTGGTCCCTGTCCGAAGGCGGTTCTCCGGACCTATTCGGCCTCGGCCCAGGCGGGCTCGTAGGGGTCCACGCCCTCGAGGCCACGCTCCAGACGCATCGTCGCTCCGGTCTCGGCCCTGGTGAGAGCGGCCGAACGGTCCCAGCGTGCCTCGATATGGCCGAAACGCCAAATTGCGAGGGCGATCGCCCAGGTGACCGCGAACATCCCCACGATGATGAACCCGGCCCGATTGATGTTGAAGTCGGCCATCGTGTCCCAGAACGCGCCGTGCAGGTTGAACTCGGTCGAGAGGAGCCCGACGAGCTCGATCGTCCCGATGACAAACGCGACGGCGACCGAGAGCCCCGTGATGATGATGTTGTAGTACACCTTTCGGATTGGCCTCGAGAACGCCCACCCGTAGGCGAAGTTCATGAAGCAGCCGTCCAGGGTGTCGAACAGGCACATCCCTGCGGCAAACAGCACGGGCAGCGACAGGATCGCATAGAAGGGCAGCCCGCTCGCGACCGCTGTTCCCGACAGCACGAGCAGTGCCACCTCGGTCGCCGTGTCGAACCCGAGCCCGAACAGGACGCCGACCGGGTACATCTTCCACGGCGTGTCGATCTTGCGGGCGAAGCCCCCGAGCAGGCGGTTCATGAGGCCACGCTTGTTCAGCTGCTCATCCAGCTCGTCGTTGTCGAAGCTGCCCCTGCGCAGATCGCGGAAGACACGCAGGATCGAGACGAGGATGACGATGTTGAGCCCGGCGATGAGATAGAGGAAGAAACCCGACACAGACGTCCCGACGACGCTGGTCCACTGGTGAAGACCGGACGAGCCGGACTTGACCTGGTTGTCGAGGTCACGGATGCCGAAGTTGAGCAGCACGGCCAGGAGGAACACGATCGTCGAGTGTCCGAGTGAGAAGAAGAACCCGACGCTGAGCGGGCGCTTCCCGTCAGCCATGAGCTTGCGGGTGGTGTTGTCGATCGCCGAGATGTGGTCCGCGTCGAACGCGTGGCGCATCCCGAGCGTGTAGGCGAGCACACCGGTCCCGAGCCCGAAGACGTCCGTCTTGCTCAGGTGGTAGTGGTGACCGGTGGCAGCGGTCAACATGACCCACCCGAGCACGTTGAGGCCGACCACGACGCCTGCCATCGCGCCGACCTTGCCCCATTCTCTCGGGGTCAGTGCGTCTTGGATCGTTCTCAGGCGTCCGGCGGGTCTGCCGCCGACCGTGGTTGCCATGCGCCCCTCCTCGCCAAGGCTCTCGAAAGCTGTCGATCGACCTCGGCGTTGAGTTTTGCCTATTTGCGAGCTGAACGCAACAGCGACCTGGACTGAAACGGGACTCACCTGCATTAGGGCTCGTGAACTCTCTATGCTGGCGGGATGTCGATCGCTCGGGCAACGGCCGAAGCCGATCCCGTCGAGCTGGTACTGGCCGAGCTTCGTCGTCGCGGGGGTCGTGTCACCACGACGCGTCGGCTCGTTCTCCGGGCCCTGTTCGAGCGTTCAGGCCATTGCACGGCACCTGAACTTGCCGAGGAGGTCGGCCAACAGGTCCGCTCTCAGGGGCTCGATGTCCACATGTCGACGATCTACCGGTTTCTCGATGAGCTCGAGGAGCTGGGCGTCGTCAGTCATTCTCACTTGGGGCATGGCAGGGCGGTCTACGACTTGTCGCCCGTTGCCCACTCCCACCTGGTCTGCGAGATGTGCGGAGCTGTGACCGAGTCACCGGACGAGCTGTTTGCCTCATTCGCCAGTTCAGTGAAGGCTCGTTACGGGTTCTCCATCGATCCCCATCATTTCGCCATGGCCGGACGCTGCAGGAACTGCGCGGGCTGACGCTCCGATCGGGGCGGAGAGGGGAGCCTCCCGCTCCCAGCCGGTCAGTTCAGGACATGACCGGAATCCGGTAGCTGGTCCAGTGGATCACTTGGCGAGGGGACCGGCAGCTCGCTCGCTCCCGAGTACTCCGGCACAGTTCTGTGGTACTCACCGTCGAACAACGGTGAGGTGATCAGAAAGTCCGCAGTTGCACGGTTGCACGCGACCGGAATGTTCCAGACCACCGCTATGCGCAGGAGCGCCTTCACATCGGGGTCATGAGGTTGTGGTTCCAGTGGATCCCAGAAGAAGAAGAGCATGTCGATGTTGCCCTCGGTGATCTTCGCCCCGAGCTGAAGGTCCCCGCCCAGCGGACCGCTGTGCATGCGGTCCACCGGAGTCTCCAATTCCGCTTCGAGCACCTCTCCGGTGCTGCTGGTGGCGAGGAGCTTGTGATGCGAGAGCGTGTTCCTGTTGGCGCGCGCCCATTCGACGAGGTCCGACTTCTTGTTGTCGTGGGCCACGAGCGCGATCCGCATGGGAGCTGCCGAACACGGTCGAGATCGTCTTTCCGGATGGACGCTAACGGAGGGTTCGGTCACATGACCGTTCTAACAAGTGGGGATCGGACCGCCACTCGGGATCCTGTTCTGGGCGATTAACTCCGCGTGAACTCGGCGTGAGACGCCAGGACCACGGAGGTCTCACGTCTCGGTCGCGGCCGGCGCCCGGATGCCGTCACAGACGATTCCCACCATGCGGCGACAGGCGTCGTCGTCCAGGCCGGCCTGTGCAGCCGCCTGACATGTCCCCATGACCAGGCCGATGAGCTCGTCGACCGACGTGTCGTGCCGGGCGGCGCCCGCGACCTGGGCCCTTGTGAGAAGCAGCCCGATGCGCGCCTTCATTTCTTCGAGCTTCTCGGCGCAGCGTGCCTTGAAGTCGATTCCGGCCTCACCCATGGCGTCCAACAGGTCGTGCTTGGCCGAGGCCTCGCTGGCGAAGTGCTGCAGGTACGAGAACAGCGCCGTCCCCGGGGACGCCGCAGACGTCGCAGCCTGGGCGAGCGCGAGCAAGTCCTCCAGACGTGTCACGACGATGGCCTCGAAGAGGTCTTCCTTGGTAGGGAAGTGTCGATAGACGGTCCCCACGCCCACCCCCGCCTGTTCGGCCACCTTGTCGATCGGCGCGGACACGCCCTCGGCGGAGAAGACCGCCTCGGCTGCTTCGAGGATACGCTGGCGGTTCCTCACAGCGTCCGAGCGCATCGATCGAGTCTCTGCGGGCTCTATCGTCACCCTCCCGGCCTCAAGGCCCTGTTGACAAACGGAACGCACGTTCCGTATAGTTGAGATGAAACGGAGCCATCACTCCGAATATATCGGAGCGAGGCCGGCCTGAGCCACCGGAAGAGGGGGATCCCGATGAGCAACGACCCGACCGCAGTCGACGCCGTACCTGGCACCAGCGTACCGAGCTTCGAACCCGATCCGAGACGGTGGTGGTCCTTGGCCGTGATCGCCGTGGCCCAGCTGATGATCGTGCTCGACGCGTCCGTCGTGATCGTCGCCCTGCCCTCGGCCCAGCGAGCCCTGAACATCTCGACCGCCGACCGCCAGTGGGTGCTGAGCGCTTACACGCTCGCTTTCGGCAGCCTCTTGCTTCTCGGTGGGCGGATCGCCGATTACCTCGGTCGCCGACGCATGTTCATCGTCGGTCTCATCGGGTTCGGTGCAGCCTCCGCCCTGGGCGGGCTGGCCCAGGACGCGGCCATGCTCTTCGGCGCCAGGGCCCTGCAGGGTGCCTTCGCCGCGATCATGGCACCTGCTTCGTTGTCGCTGCTCACGACGACATTCACCGGAGTCCAGGAGCGGGCCCGCGCCTTTGGCATCTACGGCGCCATCGCGGGCGGCGGTGCGGCCATGGGCCTTGTCCTGGGTGGAACCTTGACCCAGTGGGCATCGTGGCGTTGGACCTTGCTCATCAACGCGCCAATTGCCATTGCGGCCGCGGTCGGCGCCACGCGCTTCATCAAAGAGAGCCGGGTGCACGTGCGTGCCGGCTACGACATCCCTGGAGCTGTGACGGTGACGGGCGGGTTCTTCCTGCTCGTCTACGGCTTCACCATGGCCGGCACCGACGGATGGGGGGCGCCTCTCACCCTCGGGCTGTTGGCGGGGGCCGCCGCCGCCCTCTGCGCCTTCGTCGTCATCGAGCTGCGCTCGACGCAGCCGCTGCTGCCAATGCGTGTCGTCCTCGATCGCAACCGGGGCGGGTCGTACCTGGCCTCCCTGCTGGTGGGCAGTGCGCTGTTGGGTACCTTCCTGTTCCTCACCTACTTCCTCCAGGAGACCCTGGGGTACTCGGTTCTCAAGACGGGGTTTGCCTTCCTTCCCTTCTCCGGGGGGATCATCATCGGTGCGGGCCTGGCCACCCGTCTGCTGCCCCGCATCGGCCCGCGGGCTTTGATGGTGATCGGGCTGGTCCTGGCAGCCGGCGGGTTGATGTGGTTCACCGGCCTGAGCGTGGACAGCACATACCTGGCCCATGTCCTTCCGCCCCAGATGCTGGTCAGCCTGGGTATGGGGATGACCTTCGTCCCGATGTCCTCCACGGCTTTGGTGGGGGTCGACTCCGCCGACGCCGGAGTGGCCAGTGCCCTGGTCAACACGACCCAGCAGGTCGGGGGCTCGCTCGGCACCGCGCTCTTGAACACGGTGGCCGCCGCCGCGGCGGCCAGCTCGCCCGCCGAGCACAGCGCCATCGCCGCCTCGACGTGGTTCCACGGGTCGGTGTGGCCGCCCGGGAACCACGGGATCATGCCGGAATCGAGCTGGGTGGCGAGGATCGTGGCGACCGTCGGCCCCCCATCGACGAGGTCGACCGCCGTCTCGCCGAGCACGTCCGCCATCAGACGGTTTTCTCGGCGTAGAGGACGAGGCTCTTGCCGATGAGCGGGTTGAGCATCCGCTCGACGACACGCGTCACCAAAGGACGCCGCGTGATGTCCCAGACGAGCAGGCGGTGGTAGGCCGCGACGAGCGGATGTTCCTCGCGGTCCACGCCGATGGCACAGCGCAGCAACCAGTACGGCGAGTGGAGGGCGTGGGCGTGGTGCGATGCGACCACCACCAGACCGGCGCGCTCACACCGTCGGACGAGCTCGCGTTTGGCGTAGATGCGGACATGCCCGCCCTCGACCTCGTGGTAGGCGGCCGACAGTGCCC
>Ga0187849_1001093_pt1 | contig 31655 bp, 22 predicted proteins | sample June2016WEW_4_10_2_FD_132412 | JGI IMG/M metagenome (GOLD analysis project Ga0187849, IMG submission 132412) | Peatland microbial communities from SPRUCE experiment site at the Marcell Experimental Forest, Minnesota, USA - June2016WEW_4_100 | ecosystem: Environmental > Terrestrial > Soil >...
CATGAAACCGCCCGGTGAAAAACCCACCAGGGATTCTTTTAAATCACCTCCAACGCAACTCACTATGGCCAAGGGAGTTATGAAAAGGCCTTTTCAGGTGTGGCGGTTTGCTCAGACCTCTAAGCGAGGAATTCACTGGAGTTCCCGAGGTCGTGTATTCGCCTACACCGGCTGCATTAACCACGAATAAGTGTCCGTTGCCATCGTATGCAAGGCCCCCGCCGCTCGGGCCAAGCGGCGTTTCATTCGCTGAACACTGTATCAGGGAGGCATTTACGGTTTCTCCTGATGTCGTGTATTCACCAACTATGTTATTCGTGCCACTCGCAGACGTGGAAAGTATATACAACTGTCCCTGGGTCCTACAGGTGAATGCTTGGCTGGCCAAAAGCCCCAAGGCAATGGGCAGCAGTTCCGAATACTGCTTTAGTTGTCTTCATAGGTGTTCTAATTCTGTCGAGAAGCAGCATGTCCATATCCACTCCGGCACAGGTCTCAAGCCTCACCAGGGTTAGACAGCAGCGTCCCCGGCAACCACACATACTTTTAGAACGCTTACCGTTTTAGACCTTTGCTTAAGGGAGTGCAAGAGAAATCATTGCCCGCCATCAAACTCCTGCCCCTATGCGCTCAACTTCAACCACCCCCGGGGCCCCTGACGAACTTCATCCCAGTCTGTTCTGCCCGGCACCGGTCCTCTTGCCGAGCCAGAGGTCGAGGTCAAGGCGGATGAAGGCGGCGGCGGCAGTGGGGATTGAGAGGATGGCGCCAGGCGTCGGCGGTTGAGAGGATGAAGGCGGCGAGGCGAACCTGGTTTAATGGCCTCCTCCTTGAGCGTGGACGGGCTCAGGAGGGATTCTGAGGTCCGGGAGGCACGAAGGGGGGGGAGAGCCGGGAGGATGGCGGGGGCTGGCAAGGGCAATGGGCAGTCCAGGAAGGCCAGGACCGCGAGAAGCCAATAAAACCTGGGGGGTTTATTCAATTCACAATATCTTCATGTCCTGACACCCGTGAGCACGCCGGCCAGCATCGTGGCGGCGCCCCTGTGCGGGCTGGTGTTGGCCAGCAACCTGGCCGGTCTGTTGGCGGCGGGCTGGTTTCCGGCGGCGGCGGAATGCCTCAACCACGCCGGCTGGTTGTTCCGGGCGAACGGATATTTCGCACCGTGGCGAGACGTTTCATTAACACCGTGGCTTCAGCCCGGCGCAAGAAGGCACCTGGGGCGGTGCAACCGTTTCAACGGTTTGGGAGGGAACGTCCCGACGCCTCGGGATTAAGACGGCTGGCACGGCTCGCGCCACACTTACACCGCGCTGAAGCGCCGGTGTTAATGGGATCGGCGGCTGGCCTGTGCAGCGTTCAGGCTAAGGACCATGAGCGGCGCGTGAGGCTGACTCCGCCAAGGCTGCGGCGGAGAGCGGGAATCGGACTCTCATGTATGTTGGCTCCGGTGCGACCTAAAGGGCATTGAAGTCTTCTACGGTGATCCGCATCTGGCGAATAATGCTCCGCAAGGCGCCCTTTGGCACATGGCCGAAGTGCATTGGGACTGGAACCGTGAGGTCCCGGTCCGCGGAATAATAATTAGGCGCGAACCGGGCGGCGGTAGATGTTCAGGCCCGCGCAACGCGGCTTGCGCGGTTTTCCAGCCGCAACCCTTGCGCGTGCCTCGAGGCAGCTTTCAATTGCGTCCACGGCATTGCGATGCGCTTGGCGCAACGTCTTTCCCCAAGCCACACAGCCCGGAATTGCCGGCACTTGCGCAGTGAACATTCCGTCCTCGTCCTGGAAATAATCAATGGCGTATTCCTGAGAACGCTTCATACCGGCAGCCTAATTCAGCGCGCCTTTCCGAGCAAGCAAGACCGGTTCGTTTGCAAGGCTTCGGGCGCGTCCGGACACTGCCCCCGAGGAGGGACGGGAACCCACCCCCCCTTTCCCCCCTCCCATGCGCTCGGAGCGCATGGGAGGGGGGTGCTCCATCACTGCCCGGCACCCAGGGCGGCGGGCCTTGCCCTGGGCTATTTTCCGCTGCCCTTTCGGGGCAGGAGAGTGCCGCGCTCTGCGCGGGCAGATTCCCATTTGGGGGCGGTGTCCGGATGCGCCCCCATGGCTCACCAGCGGAAGAAGCGATAGGGGTCGTCCCACTCGGTAGGGCGGGTGAGGTAGAGGCCCTCGAGCCAGCGGCCGACGGTCGGGTCCTGGATGGGCTCGAGGCGCACGTCGGCCAGCCACAGTTTGCCGGTGCCGGTGAACCAGATCGGGAACTTCGTCCCTCTGGCCGCTGTCTCCTTGGCCTGGAGGACGAATGACGTCGTCTGCCATTCCGCTTTGGGCGCGAAGTTCTGGTAGTCGAACAGCGCCTGCCAGTTGGCTGTATTCTGCACCGTCCAACTGATGTCCTTCGTGGTCAGGCCCAAGGCCGGGGTCCGCAGCGACAACCGATACCACTGGACGCTCCGAATGGGCAGATCGTGTTGGGCGATCATGACCTCGGGCGCCTTGGCGCCGGCCGCAACGGGCGGCACCGCGATGAGCTGGGCCTAGCCGCCGTCCTGCCCGGGCAGCGCCTCGCGGGTGCAGGCGGCGCCTTTGGCGCTCGAGCCGAACTCCCAAGGGGTTCGACCACCCAAGGGGTTCGACCATAGTTTGGTTCATTCGTGGAGAAATCTCCAGAAACCCCTTGTTTTTCAGCTTGGAGCGGGTGAATCCGCCTTCGCCAAGGCTGCGGCGGAGAGCGGGAATCGAAACCTCATGATTATTACCAAAGCGAACCGAGGCAGTATGCCCAATCACGGCGCTCGGTAATGAACCAAAAACTCACCTCAACTCTGCCGACAACGCGGTGATCATGGTCCGAAAATGTCATCGCCGAGCACCGAAACAAAAAGCTGCGGGGGGATTAGTCAAGCCCCAGTTGCTTGGGGAAACCGGGTGGGAGATTGGCGCGAACCCAACGAGGATGATAGCGCATCACGGCGCGGTGCAGGGCTTCTTTGGTTGTCCTGGAATGATTGGCGGCCTCTTCCAGGCTCGCTTCGTAGAGGAGTTGGAGACGGTTGGCCCCGGCTCCCTCGGGAGCTTCCAAGAAGGCATCCCAGGCTTTAAGCAGCGCCTCCAGTTCCGGGTTCATTCGGGAAAACCCGCCGCAAGAGGGCGTCAGCCTCGGCGTGTGTCATGGGATTGTTGAGGCTTTCCCAGGATGATTCGAGTTGCAGGAGCTTGCCGGAGAGCTCCGGGATGAACCTGCGGGCCGGGTAGTCCGGATCCTCGGCGAGGTTGAGCAGCATCCGGGTGGAGCGCAGCATCATTTTCAACTCGGCCCGGTATTGCGCCAACGCTTCGGGGGAAGGCTCCTTTTCGGTGATTTCCCGGCGCTCGCGCTGCCGGAACGAATTGACCGCGTCAACCCAGACTTCGAGCAGCTTCTCTGTGAGGCAGGCTTCGACTGGCTTTTCGGCTAAAAGGGCGGCTGCAACATTCACGCCTTCATGATGCGCGAATTTGCCACCTGGGGCAAGCATGGTTTTGGGCCTTCCTGAGGCGCCTTGGCTCACCAGCCGAAGAAGCGATAGGGGTCGTCCCACTCGGTGGGACGGGTGAGGTAGAGGCCCTCGAGCCAGCGGCCGACGGTCGGGTCCTGGATGGGCTCGAGGCGCACGTCGGCCAGCCACAGTTTGCCGGTGCCGGTGAACCAGATCTGGAACTTGGTCCCTTGGGCCGCTGTCTCCTTGGCCTGGAGGACGAACGAGGTCGTCTGCCATTCCGCCTTGGGCGCGAAGTTCTGGTAGTCGAACAGCGACTGCCAGTTGGCCGTATTCTGCACCGTCCAACTGATGTCCTTGGCGGTCAGGCCCAAGGCCCGGGTCCGCAGCGACAACCGATACCACTGGCCGCCTCGGATCGGCAGATCGTGTTGGGCGAGCATGACCTCGGGCGCCTTGGCGCCGGCCGCGACGGGCGGCACCGCGATGAGCTGGGCCCAGCCGCCGCCCGGTCCCGGCACTACCTCGCGGGTGCAGGCGGCGCCTTTGGCGCTCGAGCTGAACTCCCAATCGTCGGCCAGCCCCTCGCCCTTGGCATCGGCGCTGAAATCACCGTTCTTTACGACCGACGGCCCCTTGGACCCGCCCACCGGGTCGCCGAACCGCTCCAACAGCGGCGTCGAGCCGGACACGCCGAGGTTCCCCAGCAGCCGGCTCACGGCGAAGGAGGTGCGGCCGAAGGTGCGGCGCAGGTTGAATTGCTCCGGGCCGTGGGTGAAGGACCACGATGCCAGGCCGGCCTCGAAGTTCGCGTTCTTGAACCGGTTGCGGTCCGGCGCCTCGGTGGCTGCCGAGGCGGGGTCGGCACTGGGGACATAAGGGCCCTCGTAGAGCCGGACGCGGTCGATCTGGAACCTGGCGCCTTCGCCCGAGCCGTTCAGGCAGGCCTGCCAGCCCTCGGGATAGGCCTTGTCCACCGGGAACGTAAGGTGCATCTCGGTCCAATCACCCGGACTGACCGTGATGTCCGGTCCGCGCGCCGCCCGGTCCCAGGGCCGGCCCGCGCGCTCGACCTCGAGTCGCGCGATGGCCGGTCCGCCGAGGGCCTTCACGCAGGCTGCGAAGGTGTAAGTCTTGCCGGGCTCGCCTGCCGGCACCTTCTGCCCGAGCTGGGCATAGACCAAGCTGCCCATCGAGACCAGGGCGCACTTCCGGTGCTGTCCGGTGTCGTCATTGGTCACCGCCAGCGAACTCAGCGCCCCCATCACCTTGCTGACTCGGAAGGGCGGGAGTTGGCAGAAGACGACGTTGCCCGTCGCTGCCAGCACGCCGTCTCCATAAGGCGTCGCGCCCCCCGCGACCAGGGGCAGCTTGCGCGGGTCGCGATTGTGTATGTCGGCCGGAGCGACCCCGGCCAGCAGCGAATGGGCGCTGAAAGGGGGGAACCAGGCGGCGATATGCTCCAGGGACTGCATCGCCACCTTGGCCGGCAGGAACGAGTTGGCCTCCGCCTGGTCCAGTCCGAGGGCCAGGACGCGGCCTCCCGCCGTCACCCATTCGCCGACGGCCGGGGTCTGGGCGGCCCGGTCGCGGCCCTCCGAAGCTGTGCTGCCGGCTGAAGCCGGCGTTCCGCCGGTGGCCGGGGTCTGGGCGGCCAACTCGCGGCCCCCGCCCGGTCCCACCACCAGCACTTGGCCGGCCGCCGACGGCTCGCCTTTGAATGGCGCGGCTTGGATCCCGCAGGCCGCCAGCCAAGCCAAACCGGCGGGTTCGCCCGCGTACACCGCACTGCGCCGGGGGGCTGGGCGCCAGGCGTCAACATACCGGAGGATGTTGCCCGCCAGCGTCTCGGCCGACGGGTCGCTCTCGGTCCGCGCAGTCACGTCCATCTGGCAGAAGAGGACCAGCCCGCGGCCCTCGCGGTATTCGAGAAGCGGGCTGTACTGGAGGGCGTAGCCGCCGTCGAGGATCGGCAGGAAGTCACCCCGGGGCGGCTTCTCGATCAGCACCGAGGCTACGTTGCCCCAGTTGCCGCAGCGCCAGAGCCGGGTCACGTCCAGTCCGCACCAGCGGACCGTCGGCGCGCCGTTGTAGCGCGGATTCAGCGTATAGGCCAGGGTGGGAGGCAGCAGGGTGGAAGCGCCGCGCCAGTCGTGCAGGTTCTCGGTCTTGAGGCCGGCCAGCAGCGGGCTGTCCGGCACGCGCGGCCAGACTTGGCGCAGGCCGTATTCCTCGACCCTAAGGCCGAGCCGCTTCTCGAGCACCTCGGCAGTCTGCTCGAAGACGACCACCTTGAGCCCGTCGCGCACCCGCTTGAGGACGGGGGCCGCGCCCTCCACAGTCAGGGCGCCTTTGCCTATGACCAGCACGTCAAAGCCCGAAAGGTCCGCCGCGGCGTCCACCGGTTGGCAGGTGACGCCCAGAGCGGCCAGCAGTTTGGCCGTCTGGCCGGGCGGGTCGAAGAGCGCGAGCTTGGAGACGGGGCGCGGGGGCGCCGAACGCGGGATGACCTGCAGCGTGAAGGAGTCTTCCTGGGTCTCTCCGGTGCTGAACCTAAAGCTCGCGGTGAGGTGATAGTTGCCCGGCGCCAGGCCGGCCGGCAGCTTGAGTTGCACCGGGACGCGCGCCTGGTCCTTGTCGCCCGTCAGTATGACCACCTGCTTGCCGCCCCCAACCGCGGGGCCCAGGTCGGCCGACCATGAGGCGTCGCAGGTCACGCTCAGGCGGGAGTTGTTGATCACGATGAGCTGCTTCTCGACGGTCTCGCCGGGGTAGAAGGTGTGGTCCTTAGTGGTGAAGTGCTCCGGCTTGCCCGCTATCCAGGCCAGCAGCGGCAGGTTATTGCGGAGCAACGCCTGTGCTGTGGGCGTGGCGACCCAGTCGGACCGCTCGTAAGCCAGGTCAAAGCGGGCGTAGGTGTGGTCGATGAAGTCCGGGCTGTAACCCGGCTGCTGGAGGTTGTCCCAGTCGACCGGCAGTTCCTGCCGGCGGTGTTGGAACCCGTCGCGCAATTTCCAGAAGCGGTCGTGCTCCCAGGGCGAGTTGGCCGACAGGCCCCAGCCGCGGAACGCCCGCCAGTTGTCGGTCGTGTAAGCGGCTTGCACCGGCTGCATCTCGTCCAACCGCGCGTCGCCCACCGGGTATGGGTAATCCCAGCGGAACCAGGGGCGCCCCTCGCGGAACCGTTGCGCCTCCCACCGCAGGTTGCGTTTTTCCCGGTCACTGATCCGGTAGGCCGCATCGCCCAGGAACTGCGCGTTCCATTCGGCGAGGCAGTACTCCCAGGGCACGGCGGCGCTGCCGAACTCGCGATGGCCGTCGTACCAGCCGCGGTACATGGCCCAGTCCCAGCCAAAGGGCACTCCGTACTCGACCAGGACCATCGGCTTGACCCCGGCGCTCGACCAGCGCTCGAACCAGTCGTCGAGCTCCTGGATCGGCACGAAGTTCAGGTAGAAGTTGAGCGTGTACATCGCGCTGAGGTCGCCCGACGAGTGATGATAGACGATTCGGGACGGGTCCAGGCGCTTGACGATCGCCTCGCAGCGCAACGCGCGCTGGACGTTGCGGTCGGCCCATTGGTCCCGAGGATTGGCCAGCCCGTCCATCATCAGGGGATTCGTATCCTCGTTGTAACCCGTGGCGTTGTGGCTCATGGCGTAGCACACCACCGATGGGTGGCTGCCCGCCACGCGCGCGTAAAACGCCGCGTGGCCTGCGTAGCCGTTGGTTTGGTCGGCCGGCGGCGTCTGCCACTCGTACGCGCTGAAGTGCGGCTGCGACAACGCCACCAGCATTCCCGTGTCGTCGGCCGCCCGCAGGATCTCCGCGAAGCTCAGGTGCGAGCCGGGCTCGCAGCCGTAGTTGTGGGTGTACACGAAGTTGATCCCGAAACTCTTGAGGCGCAAGAGGCTCTCCTTGGCCCCGGCGTAGGTCGCCAAGGCCGCTCCCACCGAGGCGTTGTCCAGCGGCACCAACGACAGGTACAACCGGGTGCCGTTCAGGTAGAAGTCACGGCCCTGGATCCAGAACTCCCGGAACCCGAACCGAGCCGGCGTCGCGGTGTCAAGCGCTTGGCCTGCGGCATCGAGCATCGACACCTCGGCGGCGTACTGGTTCTCGGGCGTGTTGATGTCCCAGAGCTTGGGCGGCTTCCACGACGCCGTGAACGCCGCCCGGCCGTCTTTCACCTCGCGCGCGAGGAACGTTGGGCCGGTGAACTCCGCCACTGGGCGGCCCTGCTCGCTGATGCGGGCCCGCAGCTTGTAGCGCCCCTCGGCCGCCAGCCCCTGCAGCCCGGCCTCGAACGTAATCTGGCCCTGGCGGAACGAGGTGTCGATCCTCACGTCGGAGAGGCGCGCCCCGGCCGGCTCGCCGATGAGCCATAGGTCGCCGCACAGGCCGCGGCGTTCGACCTTGCCCTTCCTCTGTTTGGCGGTGTTGGTGTCGTTGTACGACTCCATCACGGCTTTGAGCGGCATCGCCACCACCAGCAGGCTCAGGACATGCGTGGCGCCCGGACGGACCGCGGCCGAGAGGTCCACCTGGCCGGCCGGAAAGCGGGCCTGGCCCACCCTGCGGCCGTCAACATAGACCGCCGCGTATGAATTCAGGTACTCGACCTCCAGGACAATGCGCCGGCCGGCCCAGTCCTGGGGGATGGTGATCGCGCGTTCGTACCAGGCGCTCTGGACCTCGCTGAGATTGGTGTTCCTCCAGCCCGGGCCGGGGTAGAGCGTCTGGTAGTCGCTCTGCAGGTAGTCCTGGGCGCCGGGCCAGCAGCCCGGCACCTTGTAGTAACCCCAGCCCGCCGTGGGCACTTGGAGGGCGTCATCCGCCGCCGGCTGCCAGCGCCACAGCCCGTTGATGCAAAGGCGTTCGCGGGTGGGGGTAGTCTCGCGGCCGGCCCTGGCCGGGTCCCACACCGCTTTAACGCCCGGCGGCAACGCCGCGCCGGATTGGTCTTGCGCCGCGGCCGAGCAGGGCACTGCGAGCATCGCCCACACGCCTGCCAGCAGCATGGCCGATGAGAGCTTCTTCAAGGGGTCGTCCGACCGATGGCAACTTGCAGGGCACATAAGAGTTTGCTTTTGTCAGATTTGCTCGACGGGCGCGTCACGCGACGGACTTCTCCTCGCACCACGAACTTCGGCCAGCCGAGCAGCTCGCCAGGGCCAATTCATAAAGCCGCCAAGCCAGGGGCGGGGACGGCTTCGTCCCCGCTTCTTGGCGGCCCGTGGGAAGAGGAACTGGGGACGAGCCGTCCCCGCCCCTTCCATGAATTGGCCCTGGCATTTCGCGCGCATGTTTGCCTACCCTTGAATGAGAGTCGAGTCGATAATAACTTGCCCGATGAACAGTGAACTGGCGGGCAAAATCGTGGTGATCACCGGCGCCTCCGGGGGCATCGGCTCGGCCATAGCCAGGAAATTCGCCGGGGAAGGCGCCAGGCTCGTGCTCCATTATCACAGGAATCAGCCGGGCGTAGCCGTCCTCCGGCGCGAGCTTGGAGAGGCCGAGTTTCCGGTGGTGCGGGCCGACCTGGCGAGGGAGGCGGGGGCCGAGCGCCTTTTTGGCGAGGCGGTGAAGCGTTTTGGGCGCGTGGACACGCTGGTGGCCAACGCCGGTTCCTGGGAAACGCGCGACGTTCCGATGTCGCAGATGTCGCTGCGGCAGTGGCGGCAGACGTTCGAGGGCGTTCTGACCACGGCGTTTCTGAGCCTGCGCGGGTTTCTGCGCGTGGCCGCCCGCCAGGGGCGCGGCAACGCTGTAGTTATCGCCTCCACGGCCGCCCTCTTCGGGGAAGCCGGGCACGCCGATTATGCCGCCGCCAAGGCTGCCCTGGCCTTCGGCCTGACCCGCTCCCTCAAGAACGAACTGGCCCGCCTGGCCCCGCATACCCCCGATTATTGCGGGGGACGCATCAATTGCATTTGCCCGGGCTGGACCGTCGTGCCGCGCCTGGCCGCCAAGCTCAACGACCCCCGCATGATCCGCAACACCGCCGCCACCATGGCCTTGCCGCAATTGGCCCGCCCGGAGGACATCGCCAACGCCGCCGTGTTTCTCTCTTCCGATGCCTTGGCCCGGCATATCACCGGCCAAGTCCTGGTCATCGCCGGCGGCATGGAAGGCCGCTGGCTCTGGCAGCCCGAAGAAATCGACCCCGCCGCCGCCCTGTGAGGGGGTGCGTTCTACTTATTTGAGTAGCCGCTCCTAATCGTAATCTTAATCTTAATCCCAATGCTAATCTCTCTCGTGAAACCCACGATTCATTCGGATTAAGATTAGGAGCAAGATTAGGATTAGGAGGCCCGAAACTGCCCCCCAAGATGCCTGCTTGCCAAAGTTGCAAGTTTCCCTCATTATGGCCACACTATGAAAAACCGAATTGGGGTAATCATCTTGGTTCTCGTATGCCTTGGCCTCGGCGTTGTCTTGATCGTGATCAAGAAGCAGGCTGTCCAGCAGCAGCGCACCCATGAGGATGAGGTCAACAGCCTTTCCAACAGACTGGTGCAGGCCAAGAGCAAACTCGGCGAGGAGGTCCAGCGGAGCACCACCATCGAGAAGGATCTCGCGGAGACAAAAAGGGCCTTTTCCGACCTGACCAACACCTTCACCCAGGTCTCCGCCAATCTCTCCCAGGCGAGCACCGATCTGGCGAAAACCGAGGCCGCGCTCAAGGCCAAGGATGAAGAAGTCAAGAAACGCGACGCCAAAATTGCGGACCTCGAGAGCCAGAACCTGGCCCTGGACAAGCGCGCGCTGGAACTGGGCGCCTCCATTACCAACCTCACCCTTCAAATCGAAGACACCAAAAGAAGACTCGCCGCCTCCGAAGGAGACAAGGCCCTTCTGGAGACCAATCTCAAACACCTCATCGCCGAGAAAGCCGAGCTGGAACGTCAATTCAACGATATCACTATTCTTCGCACCCAGGTGTCCAAGCTCAAAGAAGAACTCACGATGGAGCGCCGGCTCGAATGGATTCGGGCTGGCCTCTTTGCGGGCAGCGAACAAAAGGGCGCCCAGAAACTCCTCGAGGGCATCAACCCGCTGCGCTTGTTCTCCAGGACCCCCAAAGGGAGCTACGACCTCAACGTCGAGGTCGGTTCCGACGGCAGTGTCACCGTCATTCCCCCTCCCAAACCCAACTACGACCTCAACGTCGAAGTCACTTCCGAAGGCGGTGTCAAAATCATTCCGCCTCCCAACCCCAATGGGCCGCCGGCCACCAATGCCCCTCCCAAGTGAGCCAGGCCCGCGAGCTCATCGATGCGCACGGGCGTGTCCTGCGGGACCTCCGCGTGAGCCTCACGGATCGGTGCAACTTTCGCTGCCTCTATTGCCTGCCCGAATCCGAGGCGGCCCGGAATTTTTACCGCGGCCACTGGGCCAGGATGCCCCATCCAGCCCCGATCCTCCAACACTGGGTGCCCAAGGCGCAACTCCTGGGCTTTGAGGAAATCGAACGCGTCGTGCGGCTGGCGGTCCGGTGGGGCATCCGCAAAATCCGGCTCACCGGCGGCGAACCGCTCCTGCGCCACGAAGTCGAGAACCTCGTCGCCCGCCTCGCCGCCATCCCGGAAATTACCGACCTGGCCATGACCTCCAACGGCTTTCTCTTTCCCCAAAAGGCCCTGGCCCTGCGCGCCGCCGGTCTCCGCCGCATCAGCTTCAGCCTCGATTCCCTCGACCGCGACAACTTCAAAAAGATCACCGGCCGCGACCACCTCCGCGAGGTGCTGCACAGCATCCGCCTCGCCCAGGACTTGGGCTTCCACCCGCTCAAGGTCAATGCCGTCATTATCCGCGGCCTCAACGACCACGAAATCGAAGCCCTCGCCCAGTTTGCCCGTGACCAGAACTTGTCCTGCCGCTTCATCGAGTTTATGCCCCTGGATTCCGCGCGCGCCTGGCTCAAGGAAATGGTCGTTCCCGCCCGCGAAGTCCTGGCCCGGCTCCAAGCCCGCTTCAACCTCCAAGCCCTTGCCTCTGAAAACCCCTCCGCCACGGCCACACGCTGGGCCTTCGCTGACGGACCCGGCGAGGTCGGCCTCATCGCTCCGGTTACCGAGCCCTTCTGCGGCCATTGCAATCGCCTCCGCCTCACTGCCGACGGCAAAATCCGCACTTGCCTCTTCAGCGTTGCCGAACATGACCTCCGCTCCGGGCTGCGCCGCGGGGCCTCCGACGACGAATTAGCCGAATGGCTCAAAGGGGTGGTTTGGCACAAAGAACCCCGTCACCACATCGGCCAACCGGAGTTCGTCCCCCCATCACGGACGATGAGCTGCATCGGGGGTTGAGCGGCTTGACCAGCACCGGCCTTGAGTCTATTAGATACAACGGTCATGCCGACATACGAGTATATCTGCCAGAAGTGCGGTCACTCCTTCGAGAAGTCCCAACCGATGTCGGCCCAACCGTTAGCTGTCTGCCCGGAAGAATCATGCCCTCGGAAACCCTGGGCCAAGGGCAAGGTCAAGCGAGCCATCAGCGGCGGGGCCGGGTTCATCTTCAAAGGCAGCGGCTTTTACGCCACTGATTATCGCAGCGAGCAGTACAAGCAGGCCGCCAAGAAGGACGTCCCCTCGGCAACCCCCTCGGCAACCCCATCGGCGGGGGAGAGCAAAGCCGGCCCCGAACCCAAAACCGCTGCCAAGCCCCAGACCAAGTCAACCTCGAGTGCAAAAGCATCCTAGATTAGAGCCTGTCCCGAGAGACCGGCGAACGGAAGACTTTGTCGCAACCTTGGTCGCAACCTTTGTCGGGCTCGGAGGGATGATCGTTTGCTGGAGCTTGCTCGCCGGCTCCGCGCGGGCCCAGTTCTTGCCGCCCAGCCCGCTCACCGCCGGCAGCCGCTCCGGCCAATTCCTGGTCCAAGCCGCCAGCTCTGCCGAACCGGACCCCATCCTGGCCACCAATCAGAGCCTCATCCACCTCGAGCCGGCCTTGCTGGCCATCTCTGCCGAGCGCATCAAACAAAACCTCTGGCACGAGTTGGATGCCAACCAACCCTGCCGCGGCAAGATCTTCGTCACGCTCTATCCGGCGGCCAGCGCCGATGATGGCGCCCTCATCACTTCGGAGCGGTTCAAGGATGGCTGGCAGTATCATGTTCTCCTGCCCAATGTCATCGAGCGCGAGCGTTACGTGCGGGCCGTGACCCAGGTCTTGCTGCTCGAATTGGCCAATCGCTCGCCCGGGCCCTGCTCCGCCGACGTCCCGGCCTGGCTGGTCGAAGGTCTCTCGCGCCAGCTTCTGGTCTCCAAAGAGATGGAAATCATCCTCCCGCCCCCCGCAACCCATGGGGCGTCCCCGGCCCAGCTAATCCAGACTCCGGTTGGTCCCGTCTTGTCCGGCCTTGCCCTCACGTCGGCCTTCGCGGATGGCCGTTGGCAAAACCCGCTCGATCGCGCCCACCAACAATTGACCAGCTACCCGCCGCTGACCTTCCAGGACCTAAGCTGGCCAACCCCAGCCCAGTTGGCCGACGAGGCGGGCGAACTCTACCGCAGCAGCGCCCAGTTGTTCGTCAGCAGTCTCTTGCATCTCAACAACGGCCGCGCTTGCCTCCGCGCTTTCCTGGCCCAATTACCCCAGCACTACAATTGGCAGTTCGCCTTCTTGCGCGCCTTCGAGACCTGTTTCGCTGGACCGCTCGAAATCGAGAAATGGTGGGCATTGCAGGTCGCCAATTTCACCGGATATGACATGACCCAAACCTGGCCGGCGGACAAAAGCTGGCAGAAACTCGATGAAGCCGTGCGCTCCGGCATCCAGGTCCGCACCGCCACTGATGAACTGCCCTTCCATGCCCAAGCCACTCTCCAGAACATCATCCGCGACTGGGACCGCGTGCCGCAGGCCCTGGCGCTCCAAGCCAAGCTGCGGGAACTCGAAACGGTCCAGTCCCGCGTCTCCCGCGACCTGGTCTCCCTCGTCGACGATTACCACAAAGTCATTGCCTCCTACCTGAACCACCGCGACAAGACCGGCCTCCTCCTGGGCCTCCGCAAGAAGGCCGCCCGTCGACACGCCACCGCGGCAGCCCTCATGCAGTTGGATGCCCTCGACGCTCGGCGCCTGGCCCTGCGCCCCGCCCAGAAGCTCGATTCCCCCCCCCGCTCAAACTCAGACCCAAACTCAACCGGCGCCTCAGTGACCCGTTTGCGAAATATTTTTGCGCGCCATCGTAACCATTTGCCCTCAAACCATTTATGCCGTCCCAAACCCAGCCATTCCCACTTCCCTGGCTTGACAGCTTTACGATCAAACCTATAGTGCGCTGAAAATTGACGGGAAAAAATGCAGACCACTACCACGACCACATCGGGGAGCAGCGACGAGCCACCATCGCGTCGCCCACTCTATTCATTAAAAGAATTCCACTCTGCCGGGCGAGGCTTCTGGAGCCAGGTTCCGGATTCGGACTGGGAAGATTGGCATTGGCAGCTCAAGCACCGCATCACCAGCCTGCAGCAACTCCAACGGCTTATGCCGGTCCTCACGCCCGAGGAAGTCGCCGGAGCCACCCTGGCCAATCAAAAGCTTGCCTTGGCCATTACCCCCTATTTTTTCAATCTCATTGACCCGGCCGACGAAGATTGCCCGATTCGGCGGCAAGTCATCCCCCGCCTCGAGGAAACCCTCACCGCTCCGTGGGAGATGAGCGACCCTTGCGGGGAGGACTCCCATTCACCCGTGCCGGGCCTGGTCCACCGCTACCCCGACCGCGTCCTTTTTCTCGTGACCGATCGGTGTGCCGCCTATTGCCGCTATTGCACCCGCTCGCGCCTCGTCAGCAATGCCTCCGGCTACGACTTCCATCCCGAGTTCGACCGTCAGTTGGATTATATCCGCCGCCATCCCGCAATCCGTGACGTGCTGCTGAGCGGCGGGGACCCCCTCCTGCTGAGCGACGAGCGGCTCGACTTTCTGCTCGGCCAATTGCGCGCCATTCCGCATGTCGAGTTCCTCCGCATCGGCACCCGCATCCCCATCTTCCTGCCCCAGCGCATTACCCCGCAACTCTGTGCCGTCCTGGGCCGATACCACCCGCTCTTCGTCAGCATCCACTCCAATCATCCCCGCGAGTTGACCACCGAAGCCCGCGACGCCTTGGCGCGCCTGGCCAATGCCGGCATTCCCCTGGGCAACCAATCGGTCCTGCTCCGCAAGGTCAACGACGACCCGGCGGTCATGAAAGCCCATGTCCAAAAACTCCTGATGTGCCGCGTCAAACCGTACTACCTCTACCAGTGCGATTTGATCTCGGGCTCGGCCCACTTGCGGGCCAGCGTTCGCAAAGGCCTCCAAATCATGGAGAGCCTGCGCGGCCACACCACCGGTTATGCCCTGCCCCAATACGTCATCGACGCCCCCAACGGCGGCGGCAAGGTCCCTATCAATCCTGATTACATCCTCAGCCGCAACGCCGACCGCGTGGTCATCCGCAATTACCAAGGCGCCGTCTTCGAATACCCGGAAGCCCAGGATGGCACCCCCCTGGCCCCCGCCCCCAGCCGCATCCAGGAACCCGAATTGGTCTAGAGTCCTTGAATTCCAATATGGACCCAGGCCATACTTGGAAGTTTTTTCGAGCAGGCGGCTTCGATCAGGTCCGGTTGGATGCCGGGAGCGATCTCATGGCGCTGGACCAACTGGACCAGAAGCTCTGGGTGGCCTTGGCTTGCCCCACAACCGGCCTGGAGTTCGATTCCCTGACGTTGGCGCTTATCGATACCGACAAGGATGGCCGTATCCGCGCGCCCGAGATTATCGAGGCCGTAAAATGGGCTTGCCGGCGCCTCAAGAACGCCGGCGACTTGCTCGAGGGCTCGGCCGAACTGCCCCTCGGCGCCATCAACGATGCCATCCCGGAAGGCAAACAAATCCTCGGTTCGGCCCGTCAGATCCTCGCCAGCCTGGGCAAGCCAAATGCGGCGGTCATCACTGTCGAAGACACTCTGGATACCGGGAAGATCTTTGCTCAGACCCATTTCAACGGGGACGGCATCGTGCCGGCGGACTCGGCTGAGGATGACGCCGTCACCAGGGCGGTCATCGCAGACGTCATCGCGTGCATGGGCGCCGAGACGGATCGCAGCGGCAAACCGGGCATCACCCAAGCCAAGCTCGATCAGTTTTTCGCCGAGGCCCGGGCCTATTCCGATTGGTGGAAGAAGGCCCAAGACAACGACGCCATTCTGGGGCCCGACGGCTCGACCGCCGCCGCCGCCGCTTTCATGGCCGTCAAGGCCAAGGTGGACGATTATTTCCTCCGCTGCCGCCTGGCCGCATTCGACCCGCGCGCGGTCAACGCCTTGAACCGCGAGGAGAAAGACTACCTGGCTTTCGCTGCCAAAGAACTGACCGCCAGTTCCGCCGAAATCGCCGGGTTCCCCCTCGCGCAGGTCGCCGCCAGCAGGCCGCTCCCGCTCGCCGAGGGGCTCAACCCCGCATGGGCCGAGGCCATGGCTGCCTTCACCGCCCAAGTGGTCCGGCCGATGTTCAACGCCAAGACGGCGTTGGGCGAGACGGATTGGGCCATGATCAGCGGCCGCTTCGCGGCCTACGAGGCCTGGACCCGGGCCAAGGCGGGAATGGCGGCCGAAAAGCTGGGCCCTCAGCGCGTGCGTGAAATCCTCGACGGCAAGAGCAGGGAGGCAATTACCGCCCTCATCGCCAGGGACAAGGCCCTCGAGCCGGAGGCCGACGCCATCGCCGCCGTGGAACGGCTCACCCGCTGCTATCGCGATCTTTACAAGCTGGTCAACAACTTCGTTTGTTTCCGCGACTTCTACAGCCGCAAAGAAAAAGCGATTTTCCAGGCCGGCACTCTCTATCTGGACCAGCGAAGCTGCGACTTGTGCCTCACCGTCGCCGACGCCGCCAAACACGCCGTCATGGCCGGCCTGTCCGGAACTTATCTGGCCTATTGCGACTGCACCCGCAAGGGCACTGGCGAACATACGCAGATTGTCGCTGCCTTCACCGACGGGGACTCCGACAACCTGATGGTCGGCCGCAACGGCGTCTTTTACGACCGCAAAGGCCGGGATTGGGATGCCACCATTACCCGAATCGTGGACAACCCCATCAGCATCCGGCAGGCCTTTTGGGCCCCTTACAAAAAGGCCGTCCGAATGATCCAGGAGCAGGTCGCCAAACGCGCCGCAGAGGCCGATGAGGCTGCCGCTGCCAGGCTGAGAGACACCGCCGCCAAGGTTGAGATTGCCCTGGCCAAGGGCCCCCAACCACTGGCGCCCAGGAAACTCGATCCGGGCCTGATTGCGGCTCTGAGCGTTGGCGCCGCCGGCCTGGGCGGCATGATCGGCAGCATCCTGCTGGGCTTCCTGAGCCTGAAATGGCTGATGCCCCTGGGAGTCATTGGCCTCGTGCTCATTGTCTCCGGCCCTTCGATGTTGCTGGCCTGGCTCAAGCTCCACCGGCGCAACCTCGGCCCCATCCTCGATGCCAACGGTTGGGCCGTGAACGCAAAAGCCAGAATCAATGTCCCTTTCGGCGCCTCCCTCACCCGTGTCGCCTCCCTTCCCGCCGGCGGCCAGCGCGACCTCACCGACCTGTTCGCCGAGAAACATCATCCTTGGAAACTTTACTTTGCTCTGGCTGCCATTGTGCTGCTGGCCCTTTGCTGGTGGCATGGCTGGCTGGATCCCTCGTTGCCCGGCTTCGCCAAAAGCACGACCGTCCTCGGCCCCAACGCCCCAGCCTACACACCGCCCGCCCGCCCGCCCGCGCCAACGCCGCCCCGGCAGACCCAGTAACTCTAACACCGGCAGTTCATGAACCGCAAAGAGCGCAAAGACCCCAAAGATAAGCACTTACTGATAGCCTCAGCATCGCCCGTCAAACGACGCGGGCAGCACCACAACCCATTGCTTCTCTGCGATCTTTGCGTTCTTTGCGGTTAAATTGCTTTTTCAAAGATATAACCCTCGCCATGCCTCGCGAATCTCGGGTTGCAAAGGCCCAACGGGTCGAGAACCTCATCGCCCGCTTCCAGGAAACTTATCCCAACGCCCATTGCGAACTGAAACATTCCAACCCGCTGGAACTTCTCATCTCGACGATCCTCTCTGCCCAGTGCACCGACAAGCGCGTCAATCTCGTCACCGGGCAGTTGTTCAACCGTTACCGCACCGCCGCCGACTTTGCCCAGGCTCCGATTGCCGAGCTGGAAGAAGCCGTCAGGACCACCGGCTTTTTCCGCAACAAGGCCAGGAACATCAAATCCTGCTGCCAGGCCCTGGTCGAAAAGCACGGCGGCCAGGTCCCGGGCACCATGGAAGACCTGACCGCGCTCGACGGTGTCGGGCGCAAGACGGCCAACGTCGTCCTGGGCAATGCCTTCAACATCAATTGCGGGGTGGTCGTGGATACTCACGTTGGCCGGTTGGCCTATCGCCTGGGCCTGAGTGCTCGGACAGACCCTGCCAAAATCGAGCCGGACCTCATGTCCCTCGTCCCCCAGGACCAATGGACCCTGTTCAGTCACTGGCTTATCTGGCACGGACGCCGCCGCTGTCATGCCCGCAATCCCGACTGCCCCCATTGCGAGGTCAAATCTCTCTGCCCCAGGCTCGGCGTCAAACGCGTTGAACGGTTCAAAACGTCATGAGCACAGCCTGGCTGCTCGACTCTGGCTCGGGGTCTGCGGCCTTCAATATGGCCCTGGACGAAGCTCTGCTCGAGGCGGCGCCCTCCCTGGGCCGGGCGGTCCTGCGCTTTTACAGTTGGACCGAGCGCGCCGCTTCGTTCGGCTATTTCCAAAAGTACGCCCAGGTCGAGGCCCTGACGTCCCTGCGGCCGCTGGTCCGCCGGCCCACCGGCGGGGGGCTTGTCCCGCATGAGGCCGATTGGACTTACAGCCTGGTGTTTCCCGCCAACCATTCCTGGTATGGGCTCCGCGCCGCTCAGAGCTACCGGGGCGCGCACTCCTGGATACAAAACGCCTTCTGCCGGCTTGGTCTGGCCGTCGAATTGGCCCCCTGCCGCTGCAAATCCCAGGCAGGCCAGTGCTTCAGCGGTTACGAGCAGTCGGACCTGCTCTGGCGCGGGCGCAAAATAGCGGGGGCGGCCCAGCGCCGCACGCGCGAAGGTCTGCTCATCCAGGGCTCCGTGCAACCGCCCCCCGTGGGATTGGCCAGGGCCGATTGGCACCAGGCCATGCGCGCCGCCGCCCCATTCGACCCCCCGGTCCAATGGCTCGAGTTCTCTCCCGAACCGACCCTCCACAACCGGGCCCTGGAACTGGCCGCCGCAAAATTCGCCCTCTCCGCCTACAACCGCAAACGCTGAATTTCCACCTTCCGCTGCCGCTCCCGACGGTTTAGAATCGTGCCTCTATGGCCGTTTTGCGCCGATGGATTTTGTCCGTGTCCTTGCTGTTGGCCGCCGAACCGCTCCTTGCAGCGGAGGTTCCGGGGGAAACCGGCGCGTTCAATTCCGCCTTCAGGCAGCTTCACGACTCGTTCTGGCAGCAGGCCGAAGCCGGCTTCGCCGAATTCAGCCGGAAGTTTGCCAACTCGGCCCGCCTGCCCGAGGCCTTCCTCTACCAGGCCCTGGCCCGATACCAGATGTCCAACTACGACGGCGCCATCGACTTGCTCCTGGCTCATCAGGGCCAAGCCGGCAGATGGGCCGATCAGTACCTCTTGTGGCTCGGCCAAGCCAGCCTCAAGAAGGGAGATTACCCGGCGGCCGGCGGCGCATTCTCGAACCTCGTCAGCCAGTTCCGCGACTCTTCCTGCCGCATCGAGGCCGCCATCGGCGAGGCCACCGCCTGGGCCAAACGCCAGGACTGGCCGCGCGTCATCGAGTTGCTCCAAAAACCGGAGGGCGTTTTTCAAAGCGCCGCCCGCACCAACTCGGCCAGCGACGTCGTGCAGAGCGGTTGCCTGCTCCTGGCCGAAGGACTGTTCGCCCGCGGGGATTACGCCGCCGCCGATGCCACTCTTGAATCCCTGGCCCGAGTCCAGATGAATCCGAAGCTGGCCTGGCAACGGCAGCTTCTGCTCTGCCGCATCCGGCTGGCGCAGGGACGCCCGGAAAGCGCCTTGCCATACACGACCAATCTGCTCGGCGCCGCCCGCGCCTCCGCAGACCGGGGATTGCTGGCGGAAAGCTTCGCCTTCCAGGGGGACCTCTTCGAGCGGCTTGGCCGGGGCGATGACGCCCTGCTGGTTTACACCAATAATCTTGCCGCCGGGACCCCTGCCGAGCGCCAGCGCCAGGCACTGGAGAAAATCACAGGATTCCTCCTCGCCCGCGACAAGCTCGCCCAGGCTGCGCAGACGCTCGAGGAGTTCTCCACCAACAACCCCTCTGCCCCGCCGGCTGATTTCGCACTCCTGATGCTGGGCGAACTGCGCCTTCGCCAGCAGGCCGCCGCCTCCGCTACCAACCGCGTGGCCATCACCGCCACCAACGCCCCCGCCCTCAACACCAACCTCCTGGGCGCCATCAAGGCCCTGACCGACCTGGTCAAGAAGTTTCCACAAAGCCCCCTTCTTGGCAGGGGCCAACTGGATCTCGGCTGGTGCCTGTGGCAACAACGGGACTGGGCCGGATGCCAGGCCGCTTGCCAGGCCGCCCTGGATCGTTTGCCGCCCTCCCTCGACCAGGCCACCGCTCGTTTCAAGCTGGCTGACGCCCAGTTCGAACAAAAAAACTTCCCCGGCGCCCTGACCAATTACAGCGCCCTTGTCGAGCGCTACGCCAACCTCCCGGAAGTCAAGACCAACTTGTTCGAGCCCGCCCTTTACCAGGCGGTTCGCGCCGGGTTGGACGGAGGCGATCTTGCCGCCGCCAGCAACGCCCTGTCGAAGATCCTGGCCTGGTTTCCAAACGGCTTCCACACCGAAGGCGCCACGCTGCTTGCCGCCCAGGCCATCAGCCGCCACGGCAATCCTGCCGCCGCCCGCGACCTCTTCTCCCGCTTCGCCCAACGCGCCCCGGACGCCCAACTCCTGCCCCGGATGAGCCTGGCGGTCGTGCGGACCTACGAGCAGGAAAACAAGTTGCCCGAGGCCATCCGGGAATGCGCCCGCTGGCTCGAACGCTACACCAATTCCACCGCCCGGCCCCAAGCCGAGTACTCGCTGGCCCTCGACTACTCTCTGTCCGGCAACGAAACCAATGCCTTCTTGCTCTTTACCAATTTCATCGCCCACTTTCCCACCAACGAATTCACCCCCCTGGCCCTCTGGTGGATCGGCAGTTGCCATTTCAACAACCACGCCTACCTTGAGGCAGAGCGCACGTTCAAGTTAATCTTCGACACCAACTTTCCCCCCTCAGAACTGAGCTACCCAGCCCGCATGATGGCCGGCCGCGCGGCCTTCCTCCTGGCCGATTGGAAAGTCGCCATCAATTACTTCACCAACCTCATCAACGACGCCCCGTATCCAGGCGATTTGCGCCTCCAGGCCATGTTCGCATACGGCGATACCTTGATGAGCCAGGAATCCACCAACCGCGTCGAGGACTATGGCACCGCCATTCAAATCTTCGGCAGAATCTGCCAGGACTATCCTACCAACCGGCAGGTCTTCCTGGCCTACGGCCAAAAGGCCCTATGCCACCTCCAGTGGGCTTCGCTGACCCATCAATATGACGACCTGACCAACGCCCTCCAGGCCTGCCAACATGTCATCGATATGACTAACGCCGATGTCAACGCCCGCAGCATGGCCCTGGTCGGCCAAGCCGTTGTCCTTCAAAAACAAGCCGAACAGAAAACTGGTCCCGAAAAAAAGGCGCTCCTCGAATCGGCCCTCAACAAGTACATGGCTGTCTTTTACGACAAAAACCTCCGCGAGGGCGAACAGGCCGAGTCTTTTTGGGTGAAGAAGGCCGGGCTCGACTTGGCCGCCCTCTTGACGGAGCCCGGCGAGGTCCAGAACTGGCCGCAGGCGCTCAACGTTTACGGGGACCTCAAGAAACGCCTGCCTGTCCTGGGCCCATCCCTGGATGCAAAGATCCTTAACCTGGATGCAAAGATCCTTAAAGCCCGCGAAAGAGCCGGCGGGCCGTAACCCGGAGATCACATGCTTTCGGAACAAACTGACCGTCGGCCCATGACCGCAGCCGACCACCGCGCCACGTTCTTCCGCCAGAGCGGTTGGCTCATGGTCGCCAATGTGGCCGGTGGGGCCTTGATGTGGGCGGTGCATCTCCTGTCCAAGACCACCGGGCCCGCGGAATACGGTTTGTTTGTCACATTCCTGGCCCTGGTGATGTGCATTCCCGCCGCCCCCTTGCAGATGGTCATGGCCCAACAAACTGCCAAGGCCCTGGCAACCAACAAACAAGGGGAGTTGGCCGGCATGACGCGCATGGTCTGGCTGGGAACTTTCCTCCTCTGGCTGATTGGCGTCGTAGTCGTATTGATCCTGCAAGACTGCATCCTGGCTCGCTGGAAAGTCAGCAACCCCGCCGGGCTTTGGGTTGCCGTGCTGGTCCTGCTCTTTGCCCTTTGGATACCCTTGTTTCAGGGGATGCTGCAGGGACAACAGAATTTCCTGTGGCTCGGCTGGAGCGTAATGAGCAATTCCATCGGCCGGGTTGCCGTCGCGGCCCTGGCGGTGCTGGCCTTGGGCGGCCTGGCAGCGGGCATGATGACCGGTGTTCTGGCCGGCATGATAGCCGCCGTCCTGATTGCGATTTGGCAGACCCGCTCCCTCTGGCGCGCCCCGGCTCGGCCCTTCGATTGGCGCAGCCTCCTCCCCCAGGTCGTCCCGCTCATGATCGGCTGCTGGATCTTTCAGTTCCTTTTCACTGCGGACACCATGTTCGTCAAGGCCTATTTCCCCGAAGCCCAGGTCGGCTTTTACGGAAGCGCCGGCACCCTCGCGCGCGCTTTGATGTGGCTGGTCGTCCCCCTGGCCACCGTCATGTTCCCGCGCATTGTCCACAGCAGCGCCAAGGCCGAAAAAACCAATATCCTGGGCCTGGTCCTGGGCGGCACAGCCATCCTGTCCATCGTCGGCGCCATCGCTCTGTCGCTGCTGGGCCCCATCGTCGTCCGAATCGTAAACGGCAAGGAATTTGTCGAGGTCGCCTCCTCGCTGCTCCCCTGGTATGCCGCGGCCATGGTCCCTTTGTCCCTGGCCAATGTCCTCATCAACGCCTTGCTCGCCCGTTCCTCCTTCCGAATCGTCCCCTGGCTCTGTGTCCTGGCCCTGGCCTATATCTTCGCCCTCACCCATTTTCACGCCACCCTCGTCATGGTCCTCAAAACCCTGGGCGTCGTTAACCTCCTGCTCCTGGCCCTCTGCGCCTGGTTCACCTGGACCGACAATTATCCCACCCATCGGCCCGGCTGACCCTCGCAAGAGCCGAAGGATGCGTGCCGCCCTCCATGGAAGAATCTCCGTTGAGCGTTCGACGTTGCTTCCCACCGCCACCCGGACACTTGGCGGAAGAATCTCTGATCCGCCCCTCCGAGGTCAGCGCCGCATTCTACTACTCAGTCCTCGAGTTGCCCTACAGCGCGTGGCGACCGACCACTCTCCCTCTCCCCATCCGATGGGGAGAGGGCCGGGGCCGTCCGTCTGTAGTGCATCCCACGGAGCCCTCAGTGACTCCCCGGCCCGGCCCTCGGCGTTCGCCACGCTCTCCGCTCCACACGCTCCACACGCTCCTCACGTTCCCCCCGCTCCCCCCGCCTTCGCTGGCCCCGGCAGAGGTTGGGGCGCCCGGAGCTTCCTGTACACCCAGCCCTCCAGCGGACGCAACGGCCGGAGCCAATTGTAAAAGGGCGAGTAAATGAGGCGGATGCGCAGCACCGAAAGAAACATGACCAGCGAAGTCCGAAAGAGCGTGACCTTCGAGCCGAACTTGTCCGTCCATTCCGTTGGGACCTCCAACACGCGATAGCCGGCGCGCTTGAGGGAGTATAGCAGATTGATGTCGAACGCCATGTCGGCAATCCGCAAGGTGGAGTGGATGGCCTGGATAGCCTGCGGACGCATCACCTTGGCTCCGCACTGGGTATCCCGGATGTGCATCTGAAAGAACAGCTCGACAATCGCGTGAAACACCCGGCTGGCGAACTGCCGCTTGCTGTTTTGCTCGACGTGCAGCACCGCCCCGGGCAGCCAGCGCGAGCCGATAACACAGTCGGCCTCGCCGCTCCGTTTCACTAACTCGTGGAAGGCCCGAGGCGGCGTCGCCCCGTCCGCGTCCACATAGCCGATCAGGTCTGCCAGCGGCGCCAGTTTGAGCCCCTCGATGAGCGCGCCGCCTTTGCCAATCGGTTCCGGGAATTCCCGGAACCCGATGGCCGGATGTTCGGCTGCCACCCGCTCGATCACCCCGCGGGTGTTGTCCCGGCATCCGTTGAGCACCACCACAAGCTGGAACTTGCCCCGGTAGTGGCGCTCAAAGTAACGGGCATAATCCCGCAACACCGGTTCGATACGCTGCTCTTCATTGTAGGCCGGTACCAGGAGCAGCAGGCTCGGCTCGATCACGCCGATTTATTAACAGAGAATGGCCAAAAAGCAACCCAGGAGTAGTGGGCCGCACTCAGGTGATATTCAACTCACGCTGGATGCCGAATTTGTCGAGGCGCTTGCGCAGTGTGGCCCGCGTGATGCCCAGCAGCTTGGCGGCATGGACCTGGTTGCCGTGGGTCTCCTTGAGGGCCTGGATGACCAGTTCGCGCTCCACCGCCGCAATGACCCTGTGTTTCGGGTCGCGCCGCGCCCATTGAAATAACTGGCGCGCCAGGACCGCCGCATCCCCGCTTGGGGCCTCCGAGCCTGCCGCCGCCAGCGGCGCGCCCGCCCCGGCCCCGACGCCTTGTCCGGTGATTTCCGCCGGCAAATCACTCGGCAAAACCGCATCGCCCTTGGCGACCACCAACGCCCGCCGGATCGCGTTCTCCAACTCCCGCACGTTGCCCGGCCAGTGATACTGCTCCAGGGCCTTGATGACGGCCGGGGTGACGGACCTGGGCGCGCACCCCTGGTCGCGCGCGAGCTTTTCAAGGAAATAGTTCACCAGCAGGCGGATGTCCTCGCGCCGCTCCCGCAACGGCGAAAGGTGCAGGCGCACGACATTGAGCCGGTAAAAAAGGTCCTCCCGAAACTGCCGCGCCGCCACCGCCTGCTCCAGCGCCTTGTTGGTGGCCGCAATGATCCGCACGTCCACCTGGATAGGCTGGTTGCCCCCCACCCGCTCGAACGTCCCGGACTGGAGCACCCGCAGCACCTTGGTCTGCGTCGCCGGCGTCATGTCCCCGATCTCGTCCAGAAACAAGGTCCCGTGGTTGCATTGTTCAAACTTGCCGATGCGCTGCAAGCTCGCCCCGGTAAACGCGCCCCGCTCGTGCCCAAACAATTCGCTCTCCAGCAGTTGCTCCGGAATCGCCGCGCAGTTCACCGCCAAAAACGCTTGCCCGTTGCGGTTGCTGTGATGGTAGATCGCCCGCGCCACCAGTTCCTTGCCGGTGCCGCTCTCCCCCGTGATCAGCGCCGTCGCGTCGGAAACGGCCAGTTGACCGATCAACTTGAACACCTGCTGCATCGGCTCGCTCCGCCCCACGATCCCCAATTCGTAATCCTCTTTCTCGAGCAGCGGCTGATAGGAAACCACCTGCCTCATGTCCCGCGCCGCCTTGAACGCGTTGCCCACGATCTCCTTGAGCTTGGGCACGTCGAACGGCTTGAGCAGGTAATCGTAGGCCCCGAGCTTCATCGCCTCGATGGCCGTCTGCGTCGTCCCGTAGGCCGTCATCAGAATCACCAGCAGCTTCGAATCCATCTGGCGTATTCGCCGCAGCGTCTCCAGCCCGGTAATGCCTCCCATCCGGATGTCCATCAGCACCAGGTCCGGCTGGAACTTGGGGATGAGCTTCAAGCCCTCCTCACCGCTGGACGCTGTGGCCAGCTCGATCTCCGGCGAATCGAATATCCGCCGGAACGAGTATTGCACGTCCGCTTCGTCGTCAATCAACAGCAGTCTGTTCATCGGTTCTTGCCACTGGTCCCGCCAGAGCAGCCTCGCCGGAGGGCCAACGCCCGCATCCGCCCCACGGGCCGGCCAGGTATGCCCGGACCAGCGCGTCCGGGCTCCTGTCTTGCGCCGCCGCTGCCGCCGAGCCGGGCGACTATCGCTCTGCCGGCCCCCCAAAGATAACCGATCCCTGCCAATCCAACAGCCAATTCTCGACAGCCACACAGGGCGGATTTCTGGCAAACAACTGACTGACCGGCCAACTAGTGGTAATGCTCGACGGAATGTGCATAGGAAAGATGCCCCCGCAGTCGCTCAACGTCTCCTGGGCCGACTCTATCTGTGTCGAGTAAGTGCCCGAATGCCCCGATCCTGTTGCGATAGCCCTTTGTCAGTCGAGGCACCGGGCCGTTGACCAGAAGTCCATGCACCTTCAGCCGGTTGGGGCGTTTCGCCAAGCGTTCTTTCTGCGTTGCGATCGTCCATCCATTTGACTCGATGATTGTACGAATCTCCGATTTCAACTCCGCAGGGAATTCACCCGTGCCAGAAAAAACGATGTCATCAGCGTAGCGTGTGAAGTCGACCTTAAAATGCTTTGCGACCGCCTCCAATTCCGCATCTGCGTGGCAGAACACGAGGTTGGAAAGAACGGGACTCGCCGGTGAACCTTGTGCCAGTGTCCCGTTGTAGCAGCAAAGCATGGCAACCAGCTCAGCTCCGTGGTCCGGGTATCCGGGCTCTTTCAAGGCCTCCTTCACTTTGATCAAAGGCGTGCTGGGGAAGAAATCGGCGATGTCCAGGGAGTAAACCCAATCTGCTCCACAGTGCGAAGATGCCGCCTCAACTGCCGACCGTCCCTTGACGAAGCCATACACGCAGTCGCCGCACTTGAAGGTTTCTGCTAGATAAAATCCAAACCACTTTTGGATGACCTTCAGAGCACCCTTTGGAGCGTGGATGGTCCTTTGCTTCTTCCCCGTGGGGATTGAAAACGCGCGGTAGTACCTCTCGGAACGCCGGTACATGGCGCCAGTGAATTTTGAGCTGTAGCCGAAAAGGGTTGCCAGGCACCGAATCGATACAACGGGAGGCAATCCCCTGGGGGCCAGGGCCTCAAAAGGCGCGCCGTACAAGTTTCGGACCTCATCAGGAAGTGCCCCGAGGAGCTGCTCGGTGGCTGCAAAGGAAACTAGAAATGGCGGCGGGTTCACGGGAAGAGCAAAGCTTCAAGAGCTTTCGTGCGATCAGCCAGCCGACAGGCGGTTGATCCGAAGGAGCAACCGCCTGTCGGCTGGCGCCCCTTCTGTGGTAGACCTTCGCAAACGGGCGTAATGCACGCCCTCGCGATAGCCCACCGCCATTTCAGGAGCCTTCTTGCCACCTCCGCCTCCCGAAAGCAAGCGCCCTCTCGACGTCCGAACTTGAACGCTGCTTCCCGTGGGGCACGACACTCAGCCCCCCTTCGGTCAAAGAGTATGCACCTTCGCTTGATCGGGTGACCAGCCCCTGCTTCCGCAGCGTGTCAAGTTTCCCTTGTAGCCAACGCACGCTCGGGACCATCGACCGCATTGACCGAAGCTCGTTGGCAAGCCGCTCGGTCGTAACAGGGGCGTGAGTTTTGAGCCTGCGGAGGATCATTGGATTGGCGGGCAAATCCTCACTTTCACCGTGAGTCACCACGGGATCCTCAATGCCGAACAGCTTCAGGAACTCCGCGCAGACGCCAATAGATTGGACAATTCACATGCCGCGTTGGCCGCCCTCCGTTGCATATCGTTGCCTTCCGCGCGTGAGATCAGTCCGCTGGTCACGGCGGACTTTATGGACCTTTTGAGTCGGTTGAGTACTTGGCCGCGGAGGACTTCCGGCACAGCCTGATGTGTGGGTGTGGCCCATTTGTCGTCAATTGTTTTCAAGGCGTGACGCACGCTCAGGAACGCCGAGTAATAGTACCGGTTGTGAGCGCTACGCCCAAAGAGGTCAACGCGGCTTCCATCGCCGCTCTGCTGAGCCACTTCGGCAAGATGATCGCCAACGATTTTCATGTGTGGCTCACCTGGCACGCCCGGGGGCCGTGACGCATTCGGCAGGCAAACAGGTCTTTAACCATACCAGACTCCGGCCGGGCAAATCGAAAGCCGTCCTTCCAGCGTGGATTGGGCTGATCCCTGTCCGTAACGCCGTCGGTCGAGATGGAACGGCTCGCCCGAGCGACTGCTCCGACCCGTCGTCCTCTGATTGAATCCGGGCGCCCACGTCCATTACGTTGAAGTCGCTGGCCAGCCCGGCAAGGCTGTCGGTGCTGATCCGGTAGGCGTCCCCGGCGGAACTGAGCAGCACGTTGTTGAACACCGTGTTGCCCGTGCTGGCATCCAGGATGCGCAGCGCGGCCCCCGTGGCCGTGTTGGTCCCGCTGCAAATGGTGTTGTTCACGATCACGTTGTTCTTGCTGCCTTCGGCCGCATCGATGCAGTACAGACAAATGCCGAAGTCCTGGTAGTTGAAAATCACGTTGTTGTCGATGATGGCATTCTGGCCATTATCGAAGATGCGGTTATCCATGATGAGCGAGGCGGTGACCAGGCCGAGGCCTCCCTCGCTCAGGTCTCCGTTGATATGGATCCCGATATAGGCATTGTCCTGAATCACATTTCCCTCAACGACCGCTCCGGTGGTGCTGCCCGAAAGGTACAAGCCGTGCCCGTAGTCGCCGTTTCCATGGGCGCCGGTGTTACGAATCGTGTTCCCCCGGACAAGAACGTTGGTCGCATTGTCGGCGAGGACGCCAAACCCATAATCGACATTTTGAACCTCACACCCCTCGATGCGGCAGTCGTAACTTTCGGCCACCTTGATCCCGCCCCCGCGATTCGGGTACTTGGCGAAACCGCCCGAACTGCCGTCCACGGTGAGATTCGAAAGCACGAGACATCCGCAGCCGGGCTCCAGGCCGATGGCGTATTGAGTTTTGTTGGTTTTGCCGGTGATGACAACGTTCGTAGCGGGTGTGCCAGGCGATGCTCGAATAGTGATGGGCTGCGTGGGCGTGCCGGAAAGCACGCCGTAAGGGCCATCAGGGTCCCAGCCAACGATAAACCCCGAGTAGGTTCCGCCTTCGATATTCAGGGTGTCCCCCGGCAGGAGGCTCGCGATGTGGCTCTGGAGCGTTTGCCAGGGCAGCGCCGAAGTGCCCGGATTATTGTCCTGTCCGGACGAACCTGAGACAAAATAATCGACCGCCCGCAAGGCCGGCGCCGATGAGCGCAAGACGACCAGACAGAGCAAGACGGTGGCGAGAATTGGAGGCTGACGTGAGTTCATTGTAGTACTGTCGTAACCCGTATGATGACCAAGGGGACCAGTGAAAGAGGCACGGCCCCGGGTTGCCTTTTGGCCCGGTTCGACAAGCACAATGGCATAACATTCATAGCGCCCGGTTGAAAAACACGGTCGCGACTCACGATCTCCGGCGGACCGGGCGCCCAGCCACCGGTTCAACTCGGCATCCTCCCAGCATTACGGGTGCCAAAGCGCAGCGGTCAAGAGGAGCGGCACTGCCGGCCACAGTTGTGTCTGAGGCTTTGTCATAATGGCATGTACTGCAATCCCGGCCCGGCCAACGGCGTTGCCACCGATTCGCCGGCCCGCCTCGGCACACTGGACACGGGCAGTCCGATCACCCTTGGCCAGGACCCCATGGGCGCCTATAGCGTTTTCAGCGCCCACACCTTGGACAATGTGGGGATTTGGCGCCGGGTGCTGACCCCCTCTACGAGCTTGAGAGCCTTCGGCGGTCTTCTCCTCGAAATTCGCGGAGGTCGCCGTCCCCGAATCCGACGGTTCCGAATTACCCATTCTTCGGGTTGAGGGGCCGTCAGTTTTTGCCCGGGCCGCGCTGACTTTCCGGGTCCACCAAGGACTTTTCCAGTGCTCTCGGTCGCGGGCGGCGGCGAGAGGGGGTATTCGGAACCGCCGTCCCCGAATTCAAAGTCCTTGCAATCCGCCTGCCCCCGCCTACAATTCGGCGGCCGGAAAGGGACTGTGTGCATGGAAAGATGCGTCGGCCTGGATACCGTGAAGCACAGCGCTCCATATTCGATCGCCGCTGAATGCTTGTACCGATTTGAACAAGTTCACCGCAATGCAACGCATCCACATCCAGCCGATTGACTGGCTCATCCTGGCCACTTATGTCCTGTTCGTGGTGGGAATCGGTTTCGCCCTGAGGCTGCTCATCCGGACCAGCGGTGATTTTTTCTTGTCTGGCCGATCGATTCCGGCCTGGGTCAGCGGGCTTGCTTTCATGTCGGCTAATCTCGGTGCGGTCGAGGTGATTGGCACCGGGGCCTCCGCGGCCAAGTACGGCATGCTCACGTGCCAATTTTATTGGGCGGGCGCCATCGCGGCGATGGTTTTTCTGGGGCTGTTCATGATGCCATTTTATTATGGCTCGCGCGCCCGGTCGCTGCCGGAGTATCTCAAGCTGCGATTCGACGAGAAGACACGGGGGTTGAACGCCTTGTCTTTTGCGCTGATGACCGTTTTCAGTTCGGGCATCGCCATGTGCGCGCTGGCAAGGCTGCTGGAACTGGTGCTGGGCTGGAACTTTCATTTCAGCCTCTGGTTTTCGGCCGCTATCGTGTTGGTGTACATCTTTCTCGGCGGGCTCACTTCAGCGATTTACAACGAGGTCCTCCAGTTCTTCATGATTGTCGCGGGCTTCCTGCCTCTGGCCTTTCTCGGCCTGCGGGACATTGGCGGCTGGGAAGGGTTAAAGGCCAAGATGGCGACCGTGGCTGCCAGCCAGGGTTATGCCGCTGACGCGCTGACGCGGGTGTGGCAGCCGTTGCACAGCGCGAGCGCCAATCCGATGGGAGTCGAGTGGATCGGCCTGACCTTCGGGCTGGCTTACGTCCTGGCGTTTGGCTACTGGTGCAACGACTTTTTGCTCGTCCAACGCGCCATGGCAGCCAACTCGATGTTGTCCGCCCGGCGCACTCCTCTCATCGCGGCTGTCCCCAAGATGCTGTTTCCCTTTCTCCTGGTCGTCCCGGGCATGATCGCCATCGCGCTGCACGTCAATAGCGGCGGGGCCGGTTTTTTGCCGCTCGAGAAGGACGGCAGCCCGAACTACAACATGGCCATCCCGGCGCTGATGATGAAGTATTATCCCAGCGGCCTCATGGGCCTGGGGCTGACCGCGCTCATGGCCTCATTCATGTCGGGCATGGCCGGCAACGTCACAGCCTTCAACACTGTCTGGACCTACGACATTTACCAAAGCTACATCCGCCCCGACCGGTCGGACCGGCATTATCTCTGGATGGGCCACGCGGCGACGGTGGCTGGTGTCGTGGGGAGCGTCGGGACGGCCTACCTGGCGGCGAGCTACAACAACATCATGGACTTCTGCCAGCTTATCTTCGCGTTTGTGAACGCTCCGCTGTTCGCGACGTTCCTGCTAGGCATGTTCTGGAAGCGGGCGACAGCCAACGGAGCTTTTTGGGGGCTGGTGGCCGGCATCGTCGGGGCCGCGGCGCACCATGGCCTGACCGCACCGCTGCATGCAACGACCCTGATGAAAGGGGGTTGGCTGGCCTTGGTTGTACACCGTTATGCCGGCGACATGGCACAGAACTTCTGGACGGCCATCTGGTCGTGGTCAGTCTGTTTTTCCACCACCATCTTCATCTCGTTGCTGACCTCGGAATCCCGGACCGACGAAGAACTGCGCGGCTTGGTGTATTCATTGACCGCCAGAGAGAGACATCCTGGGACAAGCTGGTACCAACAGCCGGCAACTCTCGCTGTGGCCGTTGTGGCCGCGGTGATCGCGCTCAATATCATCTTCTGGTAACCTGTGACCCCTCGAGCACGAGTCCTCACCGCCTTGCACCGGGAACCGCCCGACCGCTGCCCGATGCAAGTCAGCTTCACACCGGAATTTGCCCGCCGGCTGCGCAAAGACATGGGCCTGGAGGACAAACCCGGCCACAATCCCCACGGCGGCGGCAATACCTACCAACTCGAACGTGCCCTGGGCGAGGATCTCCTGCTCACCAGCGTCGGTTGGGCCAACGGCTATTACCAGTCCGACCACGACTACGTCGATGAATGGGGTGTCGGCTGGCGAGTCTCCGAATATAAAACTCCTTTCGGCAACGGCATTTACAC
>Ga0187849_1001097_pt1 | contig 31532 bp, 28 predicted proteins | sample June2016WEW_4_10_2_FD_132412 | JGI IMG/M metagenome (GOLD analysis project Ga0187849, IMG submission 132412) | Peatland microbial communities from SPRUCE experiment site at the Marcell Experimental Forest, Minnesota, USA - June2016WEW_4_100 | ecosystem: Environmental > Terrestrial > Soil >...
CGAGTGGGTGAGGGCGCCGACCGAGATCACGTCCGAGCCGGCTCTCGCGTAGGCCGCGACGTTGTCGAGGTTGACGCCACCCGAGGCCTCGACCAGGACCGAGCCGGTGGCCCCGCGCGGGTGGGCGCGCACGAGCTGCACGCATGCCCGGACCTCGTCCGGGGACATGTTGTCGCACATGACAAGCGTCGCCCCGGCATCAAGGGCCTCAGTCACCTGACCGGGGTGCTCGCACTCGACTTCGACCATGCGACCCGGCCACCGCTCGAGGGCCCTGCGGACCGCCTCGCCGATCGAGAGCCCGCCGAGGTGGTTGTCCTTGATCAAGACGCCCTCGGAGAGGCTGCCCCTGTGGTTGGCCGCGCCGCCTGCCCTCACGGCCGCCTTCTCGAGCGATCGCAGTCCAGGTGTGGTCTTTCGCGTGTCCCAGATCCTCGCCGACGGGTTGGCGGCGTGGGCGGCCTCGACGTAGCGCCGTGCAGCCGTCGCCACACCCGAGAGGTGGCAGAGAAAGTTGAGCGCGGTCCGCTCCGCGCTGAGCAAGGAGCGCAACTCGCCCTCGAGCCGCCCGATCACACCGCCCGGGCCGATCTCGCAGCCCTCTCCCACGAGCCAGGTCACCTCGAGGCCAGGATCGACCTGGATGCAGGACTGTTCGACGCAACGGGTACCGGCGACGATCCCTGGTGCCCGCGCGACGAACGCGGCCCGTCCACGAGAGCCCTCGGGTATCAAAGCCGCGGAGAGGTCGCCGAGTGGGAGCAGATCCTCGGCGAGCGCGATCGCTACTGCTTGGCGAACCGCCACAGCCGGGGGGTGAACGTCGTCGCGGTACATCGGGCCCGACCCCGTCATGCCTCGAGCACGACTGACCCGTGCTGACGCCGGGCGCCTGGCTGCGAGCCATGGCTCGCCCCGTGCGACAACCTGCAGCGGAAGCTCGGCGAGGTGTCGGGAAAGTCCGAGCGTGCCTGCGAACCTCGCGTCTCCTCGCGCTCGGTCGCGGCCTCCAGCAATGCCTTGGCGACGTCAGCGAGGTTCCGCACTTCGGCAGTGGCACGGTCCAGCCTCGGAACAAGCTCCGCCTCGACGCCGGTGAGCGCTTCGGAGGCCCGCGCGAGCGAGGAGGCATCACGGACCACGCCGGCCCAATTGGTCATCGCTGCCTGGAGAGCGGCGCGCTGTGCCGCGGCGCCCGCGGCGGTGCCCGGCGAGGCGTTGACCTGTCCGGACGCAGCTCCCAGGTGATCAGCTCCGCAGCGGCAGTCCGCGACTGGTCGGACGGCAATCGGCCCTGCCCGGTCATCGCTCGATCGGGCTGCGCCCGTCCCAGTCACCAGGCCGGCGAGCGCGCCTGTGGGCTCAGCTGCGTCGCGACCTGACAGGATGGCGTCGACGCAGCGGGCCCCGAAGACCATGCCCTCCAGCAGCGAGTTCGAGGCGAGCCGGTTGGCCCCGTGAACCCCGCTGCAGGCGACCTCGCCTGCCGCCCAAAGCCCCGGAAGGGCCGTCGCGCCGTCGAGGTCCACGAGAACGCCGCCCGACAGGTAGTGCGCCGCCGGCGCGACCGGCAGCCAGTCATGGACCGGATCGAACCCGGCCTCCGCCAGCGATTCCGCGATCGTCGGGAACCTTCGCCCGAAGTCCTCGAGAGCCGTCGCGTCCAGCCACACGTGCTCGCTGCCTTCCTCCGCCAACTTGACGGCGATCGCCCGGCTCACGAGGTCGCGCGGGAGAAGCTCGTCCACGAAACGATTGCCTGCGCCATCGCGCAGCACCGCCCCGTGGCCGCGAAGCGCCTCGGAGATGAGCGGGCGCGGCATGGCGGCATGGTGAAGCGCTGTCGGATGGAACTGGACGAACTCCACGTCGGCGACTGGAACCCCGGCACGCAGTGCCATCGCGATGCCGTCACCGGTCGCCTCGACGGGATTGGTCGTGACCGCGTACATCTGTCCCGCGCCTCCGCACGCGAGAACAACGTGGGAGGCCTCTACGCGCTGCGGCTCGCCTGTAGGGTCGAGCGCGACGACGCCGGCGCACCGGGCGCCTTCGAGGACAAGATCGAGTGCGAACCAATCCTCGAGGATCGCTGCGGCACTGTCACGCACTGCCTCGACAAGGGCACGCTCCACTTCCGCACCGGTGGCGGTGCCGCCCGCGTGCAGGACGCGCGCGGTCGAGTGGCCGCCTTCCCTGGCTCTCGACAGCCCACCGCCAGGGCCTCTGTCGAAGACAGCGCCGAGCGCGATGAGCTCGTGGACCCGCTCGGAGCCCTCGTCGACCAGCACACGAACCGCAGCGTGGTCGCACAATCCGGCTCCCGCGCGCAGTGTGTCCGCCAGGTGGAGGTCGGTCGAGTCCTCGTCGCCGGGCAGCACCGCAGCGATGCCTCCCTGCGCCCAACGTGTCGTCGACTGCTCCAACTCGCCCTTGGTGAGGACACCGACCCTGGCGCCGCCGAGCTGGGCAAGGCGAACCGCCGCGGACAGGCCAGCCACCCCGCTCCCGATGACGAGGACGTCGAGCCGCTCGAGCGGGCTCACGTCCACATGCACCAGTCGGCTCGCCGAGACAGGAAGGACGACCCCGGTGTCATGTCTCCACCCCCAAGTTGTCGATCAGGCGGACCGGCCCGACGTGAGCCGCGATGAGAAGCCGAAGCTCACCGGCCAGCGATGCCGGCGATTCGAACGTCACGGGATCCACCACAACTGCATAATCCAACCTGGCCCGGGGCTCAGCCGCAACCACCGCTGCCATCGTCGCTTCCACTTCGGCGCTGCGGCGCGCACCTGTGGCCAAGGCGGCGCGCCCTGCCCCGAGCGCCTTTGAGAGCACCGCTGCCGCGCGCCGGTCGCCGGCGCCGAGCCGGCGATTGCGGCTCGAGCATGCAAGGCCATCGGGTTCGCGCACCGTCGGGCAACTGACGATCTCGGCGTCGAGATCAAGGTCCGCAACCAGCTGGCGCACAACGGCCAGTTGTTGAAAGTCCTTCTCTCCAAAAAAGGCGCGACAACCTCCGCAGAGCGACAGCAACTTGGTGACGACCGTCGCCACGCCGGCGAAATGGCCAGGGCGGGACGCGCCCTCGAGGCGATCGGCGAGCGCTCCTGGTTCGACTCTTGTTTCTGGTTCTCCTCCCGGGTACATCTCGCTCACCGGAGGAGCGAACAAGAGCCCGACGCCGACCGCTTGGGCCATGGCCAGGTCCCGCTCCAAGTTGGCCGGGTACCGTGCCAGGTCAGACGCGGACGAGAACTGGAGCGGGTTCACGAAGATGCTCGCCGCCACCACGTCGCAGCTCGACGCCGCTGCCCGCAAGAGCGACATGTGCCCCTCATGGAACGCACCCATCGTCGGCACGAGGCCAAGTCGCGAGCCTGCTGCGCGCACGGCCGACGTCGCCTTTCGGAACTCGTCGCGGGCGGCGATCACCTCCACGAGCCGGCTCCGGCGCTTCCCATCCGATCGCCGAGGGCACCGAACCCGCGGCTCGCGGGGCCCGCGGGCGGTCGCTCGGGCCCTTTCACCTTTGCCGGCCCGCGGTCACGAGCCGACGCGCGAGGTCGACGCCGGCGTCATAACCGCCCAGCTCTGTCGGGTCCAGCACTTGGCGGTGACGCTCGATCGTGGTCAGGTCCCCGCGTGCGACCGGACCGGTGAGCGCCGCGGCGGGCCCGAGCCTGCCGACGTCGTCGAGGGCACCTTGGGCAAGCGGCAGGAAGGCTTCGAGGGGAAGTCCGACGGATGCGGCCACGCGTTGAACTTGACCGAGGAGCGCGACGAGGTGGTTGGATGCCATGCAGGCTGCAGCGTGGTACCGGGCCCGCGCGTCCGCCGGGATCGCGAGCGTGCGGCCGCCGAGCGCCACGACAAGCTCGGTGACGGCTTGGTCCCCGGCCACGGCAAAGTAGCCGCCGGAGCCAAGGCGCGCGGCTCCGACGGCCGGGTCGGGAAGGGTCACCAGCGGATGTAGTGCGGCGACGCGCTCATGGGGCGCCAACACCTCCAGGCCGAGTGCTCCCGAGCAGTGGGCCACGACGGTGGACGGCACCGGCCTGACTGCCCAAGCGACACCGGCGACTGCCTGGTCGGGAACCGCGAGCAGCAGCACGTCGACGTCAACGGCGGCTGAAGAAACGTCGTCGGCGTGCCCGAGAAGGTCTCGGACCTCGACGCCGGCAGCTGCAAATGCCGACGCAAAGGATCGACCGGCACGCCCGGGTCCGATGATGCGAACCGTGGTCATGATGAGCTCTCTTCGTTCCGGCCCTGTCGCCAGGTGCCGTTCGTGTCTCAGTGTCAGCCAAGCCTACCAACCAGGCGCAGGTCGACTGACGCCGGGTCCATTTCGGCCAGCCGGTTACGCCAATTCGTCGGAACGCGCGACGCGTCGAGGTCCTCGAGCGGCGCCAGCACGAAGCCGCGCTCGGACATCCTCGGGTGTGGCACCACGAGGTCGGGCTCGCAGATCTGAAGGTCTCCGACGAAAAGGATGTCGATGTCAAGCGTGCGAGGCCCGTTCCTCACGGTGCGAACCCGGTCCGCCAGCTCTTCGAGCCCGTGCGCGACCTCGAGGAGCTGGCGGGCAGTCAGGTCGGTCTCGAGCCGGACGACGCAATTGAGATACCTGCTCTGGGATTCCGGGCCGCCGAGCGCAGCCGTCTCGTACACAGGCGAGACCGTCAGATCAGGATCGACGCCGCGGAGCACCTTCACGGCCAGCTCGAGATAACGCAGGCGATTGCCCATGTTCGAGCCGAGGCCCAAGAACGTCTCCGCGCTCATGGAGGCCCGTCGACGCGTTCGCGTCGCAGGCTCACCCCGGCCGACGCCATGTCCGCCGCGACGGGAGGCCGGAGCTTGCGAACCGTCACCGTGACCGCTCGGACGGCAGGAATCTCGAGGACCTCCGTCGCGATCGCCCCGGCGAGCGCCTCGAGCAGGCGGTATCGGCGTCGGTGGACTATCTCGGTGGCCTTCTCCACGACGAGTGAGTAGTCGACCGTCTTGGCCAGGTCGTCATCACGAGCTGCGCCACGAAAATCGGCTTCGACCTCCAGATCGATTTCGAAGGGCTGCGCCGCGTCCTGCTCGCCCTCGAGGGCACCGTGGCGCCCGAGCACTCGAAGCCCTCGCAGCTCGATCCGATCAGGCATCTACGAAACCCCGGAGACCGGGCTCTCGCCATGGTCCGAGCTGAACGGCTCACCCTCGCCCGCTCGCAGGCCCTCTGCCAACACAGCCGCTCGAACTTCCGTGTCGCCGGCTCCTTGGCTCTGCGGCGATGCCGCCGCCACTTCTTCTGTCTCGTCGCCATGACCCTCCGGCGAGGCTGTGTGACCGTCCGGCCCGGCGTGCCCATTGTCTGCCTCGCCGCCTTCGGCGTCCTCCGGCGAGGCTGATCTGCCCTCTGGCCCGCCCGCTCCGTCGTCGGGAGAGGAGAAGCTCTCCAGGGACGGGAGCTCTTCCACGACGCTGACGATCACGCGCCCGGCAGTACCCATCTGGCGACGAAGCAATTGTTCCATGGCCGTGATGGCACGCGGTCCGTCAGGGAGGATCTCGCTCCAGAGCAGGTAGCCGGCGACTACGCCCATCACGCAGTCGCCGAGCTCCTCCTGGTGGAGCAACACACGCTCACCGCTGCGCAGCCACCCGTGCAAGGCGGGATACAGCTCGGCGAGGACGTCGCGAGTGTCCGAAGCAGCCGGCATCGCAAAGCGCGACCACTCGAGGCGGAGCTCGTCGTAGGCATGGAGATTGTGAGTCGAAGCGAGCAGTGACACCACCCTCGTGAAGCCTTGGGCGCGGAGCCACAACAGCTCCTCCTGCCGGCGAACCTTGCGATGGTTCGGCGCGTAGCCGCCCGGTCGCTCGCTGACCGCCAGATGATCCTTGATGATCCAGCAGAAATTCCTCGGGACGATCCCGGCGGCCCATCGTCCCCTCATGCCGCTACTTCACCGAACAGTCGAGCCGCCTGCACGGTGGCTGCAACGTCATGGACCCGCACCACCGCAGCCCCGCAGGCCATCGCCCACACCGCCGAGGCCAGGGAGCCCTCCAGCCGGTCATGGGACCCGAGCGGCGGAATGTCACCAACCCGCCCGTCTGGAGACCCGCCGGCACCGAGATGGCCGATGAAGCTCTTCCGGCTGGTCCCAACCAGCACAGGAGCCCCGGTCGCCACGAGCTCCGGGAGCGCGGCCAGGAGCTGAAGATTGTGTCGGACCGACTTGCCGAACCCGATCCCAGGGTCGATGTAGACCTCCGTGACGCCGGCGCCGTGAGCGTCCGTGACGCATCGCTCGAGGAATGCCCTTACCTCTCCGACGACGTCGTCGTAACGAGGATCGAGCTGCATGTCCGCGGGAGTTCCTTTGCAATGCATCGCGACGAAGCCGGCGCCATGCGCGGCGGCAACCGCCACCAGGCTCGACGAGATGTCGTTCAAGAGAGTCGCCCCCGCTGCAAGGGCGGCGTGAGCGACAGATGCCTTGACCGTGTCGATCGAGACCCGGACCTCCCCGGCGAGCGCCTCGACCACGGGCACTACGCGGCGCAGCTCCTCGTCGGGAGCGACCGCTCCGGCACCGGGCCGCGTCGACTCACCCCCGATGTCGACCACGTCCGCACCTTCGGCCACCATTTGGCGCCCGCGGCGCACGGCAGCCTCGTAGTCCAGGTAGAGACCGCCGTCGGAGAACGAATCGGATGTGACGTTCAGCACGCCCATCACGAGGGGGACCACGTCTCAAGAGTAGAGGTTCAGCCGCCCCTACCTCGCACGTGCCCCATGGCCTCTGCTCGGGTCCTCGGGTCAGTCCGGAACAGTCCTCGCACCGTCGAGGTGACCGTGATGGCTCCGGGCTTTCGAACACCGCGCATCGACATGCACAAGTGCTCGGCCTCGATGACCACCAACACGCCCCGCGGAGCAAGCGCCGCTTCGATCGCCTCGGCGATCTGGGTCGTCATGCGCTCTTGGACCTGCAGGCGCCCCGCAACGGCATCGACAACACGAGCCAGCTTCGAAAGGCCGGTGATCCGCCCGTCTTTGCTCGGGATGTAGGCAACGTGAGCCTTGCCGAGAAACGGGACCAGGTGGTGCTCGCACAACGACGCGAACGGGATATCGCGAACCATGACCATCTCGTCATGTTCGGCGGCAAAGGTGACCGTCAGGAACCTTGCCGGGTCTTCACCGGCCTCGTCGAAGAGCTCGCCGTACATTTCCGCCACCCGCGACGGAGTGCGCACAAGGCCCTCCCGGTCGGGATCCTCACCGATGGCGGCCAAGAGCTCGCGGACCGCCCGGCGGACTCGCTCCCGGTCGACCGATCGGCGGATGTCAGGCGCGGGCTCGGGCACGTCGCCCGGCCCGCTCATGGACGGGGGCGGCGGCAAGAAGACGCCTCAACCGGCAACGGGGTCACGCGGGCTCTCCGGCGAGGTAAACGCGAATGTCCGGAAGGTTGCGGTAGCGCTCGGCGACGTCGAGACCGTAACCCACCACGAACTCAGGCTCGATATGGAATCCGACATAGGCGAGCTCGAGATCCGGACGCGGCTGAACGCTTCGCTTGACGAGCAGCGAGCAGACGGCGAGGCTCTCCGGACCGCGGGCGAGAAGGCTCTTACGCAGGTACGAGAGGGTGAGGCCGCTATCGAGGATGTCCTCGACGACGAGGACATGACGACCCGTGAGATCGATGTCGAGGTCCTTCAGGATCCGCACCACGCCACTCGTCTTCGTCGCCCTGCCGTAGGACGACACGGCCATGAAGTCGAGCTCCAGCGGCAGCTGGATCTCCCGGGCGAGATCGGCAAGGAATATGAACGCGCCCTTGAGCACCCCGACCAGCAAGGGCGGCCGGCTGGCGTAGTCGGCCGTGATCATCTTGCCAAGCTCAGCGACCCGTCTTGCGATCTGCTCGACCGAGAGGACGACCCTCCCGAGAGCCGGGTCGGCGTCCCACTCGCTCAAGACACCGCGCGATCCCGACAACGCTCCCAAGTCTGCCCCAGAAGCCCCCTGGCCAGCAAGATCGCCCACTGGCGCCGACACTAGTCGGGCACGCCGGGCCCGCACGAAAGAACGTCGGAGTCCTGCGGTCCGAGCGGTTGTCCCGGCTCGGGCTCGAGCGCCGGGTCGAGACACAATCGGCCCCGTGACCGGCGCACGCGTCTGCCTGAGCCGATGTCGGCAGCGCGCGTGGATCCAAAGGCGACCGACAGCACCCTGTCCACGGTCGCCAGGTCAGGTGGGTAACCGCACCGCAGCCACTCGCGTAGCGCCCGGCGCGCCAGGGAAACGGGGGCGTTCGCGATCGCTCTGGCGTCGGTCGGGTCGAGCGTCGCGGCAAGCTCACCGAGCAGGGCCGCGTCGTCAGCCAACAACCTCGCCTGACGAGCGAGGATCGGCACGATGTCACGGTCTGCAAGCTCGCAAAGCACGGGGACAAGCTCGTGACGAATCCGATTGCGCAGGTGTGCCGGGTCGCGGTTCGTCGGGTCCTCCACTGGGTGCAGGCCGAGCTGAGAGCACAAGTCGTGGGTCTCGGCCCGGCGCAACCCGAGTATCGGGTGCCGGGGCCCGGAGCGCATCGCCGCGAGTCCATCAGTAGCGGCACCACGGAGCAGGTTCAGGAGGACGGTCTCTGCCTGATCGTCGGCCGTGTGGCCGGTGGCGGCACCGGGCGGGAGAGCCCCGAGCCGAGCCGAACGCGCCCGCGCCTCGAGGTTGGGCCCTGCACCAACGTTCATCCGGTGGACTACGACCTCGATCCCGAGCGCTCCGGCGATCGCGGCCACGACTTGAGCGTCCTCGGCGGAGTCCTCACGCAAGCCGTGGTCGACGTGATGTGCAGTCACATCACAGCCGGCGACTACAGCGAGCACGAGCAGGGCGAGAGAGTCGGCGCCTCCGGACACGGCGCATGAAAGCGGTGCGCCGTGGTCGGGAAACGAGCATCTCCCGATCAGCGGAGCGGCGGCCTCGTGCGCCAGTGTCCGCAGTGGGCGCGTCACGCCGGCTCGAGCGCCAGACCCCGCAGGCGTGACACCCAGCGGTCAGGCGCCTGGATCTCTGCTGCACTCGGCAGATTCTCGGGGCCCTGCCAGGCGAGCGCTAGGAGCTCCGGACCGCCGGTGCTCTCGATCTCCCTCACAAAGCGCGCCCCGTCCGCATACTGGCGCAGCTTCGCCTCGAGCCCGATCAGCTGTTGGAAGAACTTCATGAGCCCGCTGGCGGACTCGCGCCGCGCACGAAGAACCTGCGAATAGTGCTCGGCGTTCGGGATCAGGTCCCGGGCGGCACGGTCCATCGTGACGTCGCCGTGACCTTCGAGGAGGCTCATCATCCCCTGGATCGAGCGGAGCGTCTCCAGCTGCTCCGGCGACGCGAGAGCACCGACGAGCCCGGACTCGGCAAGTGGGTTCCTGCCGGACCGGATGTCGACAGCCATGCGGCCGAGTGCCTCCAGCACCTGGCGCGGGTCGGGCGACGCGATGGCGACGCTGCGTTCGACCAGGTCGAGAAAGTGAGCACGCAGCCAGGGCACGCCGGTGAACTGGGCACGGTGAGTCAGCTCGTGCAGCGCGATCCAGAGCCGGAACTCGCGGGGTTCGAACCCGTGCCGACGCTCCAGCGAGACGATGTTCGGCCCGACGTAGTACACGGCGTCCTGCGGTGAGCCGCTGTCCGCGAACAACAAGTCGTACTGGCCGAGCACCCGCCCGGACATCCACCCCAGCACGACCCCCATCTCGGCTCCGGCGGCCACCCTCCCAACCGGGCCGAGGAAGCCGGGAAGGCCTTGGCCCTTGCCGGCACGTGCCAGCACCGGGCCGAGCAACCGCCGAAACGAGGAGACGTTGGCGTGGATCCATTCCTCCCGCGTGGCGACCTGGGCTCGTGCGGGCCCGGCCGACGAACGCAGGCCCGTCGACTCCTCGACGAGCGCCTCCGCCTGGGCGGTGACCTCCTCGAAGTCCGTCACGAGAGAGCGAAGCGTCGCCCAGTCGATACGGGTGTCGATACGTCGCGCGACCCGTCCGGCAACCCGTTCGGCAACGTCCCACGCGACCGGCTCAGAAGGTGACGTCATCTCAGCATGGTAGGGCGGTCCGGCCGCAAGGACCGAAACGGTCAGTGCTCCGCGCCCTTGGCGACTCCGTGGGCGCTGTCCCCGTTCTTGTGCTCGTGGTCGATCACAGCCGCGATACGGGTCCTGAGCTCTTCAGGCACCTTGTCCCGGCACCGGTCGGCGACAAGTCTTCGGATCTCGGTCTCGAAGCCGAACGCCTTGAGACACGGGGCACACTTGTCCAGGTGGCGAGCAATCTGGTCACGTCGCTCGGGCGTCATTTCGCCGTCGAGGAAGTCGTAGACGCGGTGCAGCGCTTCCCGGCAGTTGATCCTCCTGTCGTCCTTCTCGCCCTTCATGCAAGCTCCATCCGATATCTCAGCCCTACTGAGCCGCGACGAAACCCCGCGCCACTCCAAAGTCGTGTAACGCCTTCTCGAGCGCCCTTCTTCCGCGATGGAGACGACTCATGACCGTTCCGATCGGAACGTCCATGATCTCCGCGATCTCTTTGTAGGAGAAACCCTCCACATCCGCCAAGAGAACGGTCATCCGGAAGCTCTCCGGCAACGACTCCAGCGCGGCCTTGACCTCGTCGTCGGTGATCCAATCCAAGGCTTCGTCCTCCGCGCTCCGGCCGATGGCGCCGTCGCGGCCGCTCATGCGGCGGAACAGGTAGAGCTCCTCCACGTCGTCGAGCTCTGTCTCCTCGGGATGGCGCTTGCGTGACCGGTAGGAGTTGATGAACGTGTTCGTGAGGATGCGGTAGAGCCAGGCCTTCAGATTGGTACCGGCCTCGAATCCGCCGTAGCCGCGGTAGGCCTTCAGGTAGGTCTCCTGAACCAGGTCCTGAGCGTCCGACGGGCTGCGAGTCATCCGGAGCGCGGCCGTGTAGAGCGAGTCCATGAAACCTGTGGTGTCCTCCGCGAACGTCGCCTGGTCAGCCACGAGCGCACCCTAGCGCCCGGCTGTCACAGCCGGGGAACGGCCCTTTCACCTTGGAAGGCTCCTCGGGTCGAGCGACGCCGCGATCCGCTGCCAACGGGCAATCCTCCGCCGGGCACTGCGAACGACCGTCGTGGCGTCGCGAGTCGCCTGACGGGCTCCGAAATCCCCAGGTGGCGATCCGGCGTACGAAGCAGCCGTCGCTAGCCGAGCGAGGTTCCAAAAAGCAAGCGCGGCCTCGTCGGACAACACTCCGGTCGAAGTGACTCGTCTCGCGAGCTCGAGATAGGTCTCGGCCCGACGGCGGCGGATGCCGGCGAGGTCGAGCGTCCTGAGCGCCTCGCCCCACGCGGCGAGAACCCCCGCACGCGTCTCGCGCCGCAGACGCCGCAACCGCAGCCGTCGCCACAACAGAAGGCCTCCGGCCCAAGAAAGCATGCCGGTGGGCAGGACGAGAAGCCAGGGTGCGAACAAGCTGCCGGGTCGACGAGCCTGACCCCCGCCACGACCGGGCTTGGGCTCGGCAGCTCCGCCGTTCGGCGAAGAACGGAGGTTATGGGCGCTTCCCGAGCTGGTCGGGGTTGCGGACAGAACCGTCGTCGTGGCCGCCGTCGGCAAGGCCGGAGCCGAAGACCCCTTCACGCTCGTGCCGGGAGTCGGCTCGAAGTCGATCCAGCCGTAGTTCTCGAACTGCACCTGGGGCCAGACGTGGGTGTCGGTCCCCTCGACCTGCCACTCGTCATGTCCGACCTGGGTCCCGGGGAGGAACCCGACCGCGATGCGGGTGGGAAGCCCGTCGATGCGAGCAAGCACTGCGAAGGCAGTCGCGAACTGCTGGCAGTAGCCAGTCGGAGACTTGAACAGGAAGCTCAGAAGGCCTCCGTACCCGGGAGACGGGGCTACCACCCCTGACTTCGTGCGCTCGGGAAGGTGGTAGTGAAACCTCGGAGAAGTCAGGTACGCGTCGAGGTCGAGCGCCTTGCGATAGTCCGTGGTCGCGCCGGCCACGAGCCTGTTGGCGAGTTGGACGAGCCGTGACGGCACCGGCCGAGGGAGCTGCAGGTCCTGAAGATTGGAGATGTTCGGAGAGCCCGCCTCGAGCTGGGCCGGCGACGGATCGGCCACAATCGAGTCCACGGCGTACACCGATCCTCGTTGAAGCAGGGTGCCCGAAACGACCGAGCCGCCCGGACCGTTCCTGCTCACCTGACCCGCGTCGGCGACTGCGAGTGGAGAGCCCCAGCTCGGAATGCTGTGACCGCCAAGCCCTGACACCTCGAAGACCTGAACCAACTGCTCGTGGCCAGACCCGTCCGGGGTGGCGGGCGGCGGCTGGCGCTCATCGACGCCAAGGGGTGGCGAGAACGACCCCAGCGCTGTCGCGGTGCCCGCTGTGGTCGCGCTCCAACTGTTGCCGTTGAACTCGTCCAGCGTCGCGATTATCTCCCGGGTGGGCGTGCTGGTGTGCACGACGAACAAGGCGGCGGAGGGATCGCTCACTTCCTCCCGGGCGACCTGCACAAGCGTGCTGATCTCGATGCCCTGGGTCAGGTTGCCCCCCGCAATCGATGCGGCGGTCCCGCTGCTCGATCCTGTGGTGCCATGCCAAGCGACCAGGCCCACGCTGCGCGCACCGGGGAGGTTCAGGCCGACTGCCGCTGCCGCGAGGGCAGCGAGGACCGCCATGCGCAGCATCACCGCACCCGCGCCGTAGGACGTGGCGCGGTCGCCGATGCTCAGTCCTGTGTCCGGCGAAGCAATGAGGACCTCCTGGGCTCGCTCGCGCTCGCGGACGACAGCGACGAGGTACCAGCACGCCGACCCGGCCATGGAGGCGAGGCCGAGCACCCGCCAGTTGTCCGTGCCCAGGGCAGAGGCGAAAAGGTACAGCCCGAAGGCCGGCGCGAGTGCGAAGACAGCCGGGATCGTCCGCTTGGACGAGATCAGCTCGGCCAGGAGCCCCGCAGCGCCCGCTGCCCATGCCGTGGCGAGAACGAGTCCCGGCAGCTCGGGCACCGGAGCGACTCTGAAGGAGAAGGCGGTCCAAGCGGCCTGGAGGTCCTTGACCATGGCGTGCCAAGTGGCCTGGCCGGGTACTGCCCAGAGGAAAGTGGGCCCGAGCACGATCGCCGCGGGCAGGAACGCGGCCACGGCCAGGCCAAGTGCCCACCAACCGCTCCGGAAGCGACGCCGTGCGGGCTCGTCGGAACGGTGACCCTGCCCGGCAGCTCCGCTGATCCTGCCGTCGTTCCCAGCGGGTTCGATGTGGGAGGTCGCGCGGATGCCGGAGACTCCACCCCGCGCCGCGAAGCCGGCAAGGTGCACGAGAAGGAGGCTGGTCAACGCCGCGGTGAGCTCTCCCGGGCCGGTGAAGCAGCGTGCCAAGCTGGCAACGGCGATCACGTCGGTGAGCACGAGGGCGAGCCACGCACTCATCGGACAACCTCCATCGCCCCGCCCGACCAGCCCGTGACCTCGTCGACCAGGTCCGGTCCCTCGAGATCGAGGCTCCAGGCGGCAGCAAGTGCCCTCCCGAGCGGGAGCGGCACCGTCAGCACCCCGGATCTGGATCTTCCGACACGCCCTTGCGGATAACGGGGCCCGGTCTTCGAGACGGCACGCGAACCTGCGTCGTCGTCGGCCTGCCACCTGGCCTCAAGCTCGTCTCGCGTGGACGGCGATGCGGCGCCCACGAGGACGAGCACGACCGCCGAGTACGCCCGGGCGAGATCCTCGAGAACCTCTGGGTCCGGTGGGCGTTCCCCGAAAGCACCGACGATGACGAGCACCTCGTCACGGTCGGGCCGGCCGAGCCGCTCGACGGCGGCGCTGAACCGCTGACGCGCCGGTGTGGGCACTGCAGCAATGCCGGAGAGGGCAATGAGCACGTTCTGGAGACTCTCTTGCCCCCGCTGACCACCGGTGTCCAGATTCGTCGTCGTCAAAAGGCGGTAAGCGCCGGAGGCTCCGGTGCTCGACTCGTCGGCTGCGACGGACAACACGCTCGCGGCGACCTCGACGGCCCGGTCCAGTTCGTCCACCGGCGTCGCGTCGTCGCCCACATCGAGCAACACCGTGGTCGCGATCCGGTCCGGTTCGTCCCGGTCCCCGCCGTCGCGAACCATGAGCTCGCCGACGCGCGCAGTCGTACGCCAGTGAACGCGCCGAAAGTCGTCGCCTTGCGCGTAACGTCGGAGCATCGAGCTCCCGGTGATGAGCCGCTCCGCAACTGAGAGGGTGCTCTCGGCCGCCAGCCAACCGGGCACTTCGGGCACCACCGTTGTGAGTGGCTCGATGTGCGGGAGCGCGATGCATCGAGCCGGCCGGCTGACCGACAGACGCCGCCGGGCCAGGCCGAGCGGGTCGGAGATCGTCGCTTCGTAGGCTCCGGCATCGACGGGCCCGCGCCGTTCGGTAAGGAGCCCGAAAGTCGCCTGTGCCCGGTCGCCGCGCGCGAGCCGCTGCACGATGATCTTCGCCGGCTGGCGGAGGCCCGAGCCCTCGGAGTGGTCGGTGAGGAGAGTGATCGGAGTCGAGCGCCATCCGGAGAGGCCGGACTCCCCGATCGTGACCTCGAACACAGCCGGTTCGCCCGCGTTGACGATAGGTTGCACTGCACGTGCAACGACCGTGACGGTGCCCTTGGTCATACGCACCCGGACGAGTGCCGCCAGCGCCACGACCACGACAGCGGTGGCGAGCCCGAAGAGCTCCGGGATGCCCAGGATCCGGCCGACGGCGCCCGCGATCAGCCCCAGTGTGATCGTCCGGCGGCCTCGGGCGGTCAGCATCCCGTTCGCTATCGGCGTCCAGTGGGTAGATCGGGCACGGGCACCTGACCGAGCACCTCGTCCAGCACGGCCTTCACAGCGCTGCGACCCCGGCCGGCTGCCGCCCGCAGCTCCAGACGGTGGCTGATGACCGAGGGCGCCATGGCCTTGACGTCGTCAGGGGCAACGAACTCCCGGCCCACGAGCACCGCCCGGGCCCGCGCCGCGCGCTGCAGGGCCAGAGCTGCCCTCGGCGACATCCCCAGCGCGACCGACGGGTGGACGCGGGTCGCGTTGGCGATCTGCACGATATAGCTCTGGATCAACGGTGAGATGTGGACTGCCCGCGCCCGAGCGGCGAGCGCGATCACATCCTCAGGGGTGGCAACCGGCTTCAGCATCTCGAGGGGCTCGCGCACGCCATGGGTCTCGAGCATCACGACCTCGGACTCGGCGTCGGGATATCCGATCTCGATTCTGAGCAGGAAACGGTCGAGCTGGCTCACGGGGAGCGGGAACGTCCCCTCGTGCTCGATCGGGTTCTGCGTGGCGATCACCATGAACGGATCGGGAAGTTTGTAGGTGTTGCCGTCGACGGTGACCTGCCGCTCCTCCATCGACTCGAGCAAAGCGGACTGCGTCTTCGGAGGTGTCCGGTTGATCTCGTCGCCGAGCACGATGTTGGCGAAGATCGGCCCGGGCCGGAACTCGAAACTGGTCTTCGCGGCGTCGAACACGCTCACCCCGGTCACGTCGGAGGGCAACAGATCGGAAGTGAACTGGATCCGGCGGTGACGGCACGACACCGAGGCCGACAGCGCCTTGCCAAGGCTCGTCTTGCCGACGCCGGGCACGTCCTCGACAAGGAGGTGACCACCTGCGACCAGGCACGTCACCGAGAGGCGAATGGCCTCGTCGTTGCCCTGAACCACCCGTGCGATGTTGTCGACGATCCGCTCGAACAAGCGGGACGCCCCAGACGCGTCGACTAGGACCGGGTGCTCGCCATCCATCAGGGCACCGTCCGGGTCGAGCCCGGCACGGGTACCGAGATCCATCCTCGCCACCTCACCTCCGAGCTCGAGAGATGCCGCCGCACAAGATCATCCCAGCAGCTGGGTCGCTTCTGTTCGCGGCCGGTCAGCGTGCTCGTCAAACCCCTCTCCTTGTGTAGCTTAACCAGCACCCAGGCACACGAAGGCTCCCGCTGCCAACGCCTCGCGGGCGCTTTGGCCACCGGAGGCGAGGTCGCCGAACGAGAGTGGCCCGGGAAGCGCACGTGCCTGGGCAGTCGCGAGCGCCCGTGCCAAGCCGTTCCCACGATTGAGCTCCTCGTGGAGGGCGATCATGACCGGGATCACCCCGTCGTCTGGCACAGGTGCCGCGCTCGAGACGATGGCCCGCGTCCCGAGCGCCAGCAGCGCTGCGCTCGTCCCCATGAGCTCATCGCCGGGATGGACCTCCGAGCGTCCCGCGTCGCAGGCAGATAGCACCATCCACTCGGGCGGCCGCACCATGCGTTCGAGGTCGTAGACAGTGAGCGGCCCGTCAGCCAGCTCAAGGGACGAGAATTGCGGATTGTCGGCACGGAACGTCCCGTGAGCAGCCACGTGGGCGAGGCGCCGTCGTTCGAAGGCCCGTGCGACCGCCTGGGCAGTCGCGGCGGGTCCTTGCAAGGTCCGCGCCTTCGGGTAAAAAGCCGAGCGGATCCGGTTGATCTCCTCCGCCGCGTGGGCGACCCTGGGCCCTGCTACGAGGACGACCTCACCAGCGCCCGCCGCTGCGAGCCTTGGCGCGCCGAGATCCGCGCACTGGCGGGAGTACCACAGCGACGCCGATGGCGAGACCGTCACGGCCCGGTCTCGGAGCGATGGGAGCAGGGCCCAGGCAAGGGCGTGAAGCTCGCCGGTGGGTACCACGACGAGGTCACGGCCATCCAACTCGCGTGCCAACGGCCCGACGAGGAGGTCCGCCAGACGGTTGCAAGACCGCTCGAGGAGGACCGCTGCCGCCTCGAGACTGGGCTGAGAGCTACGCCGGAGCACTAGGCGACCAAGCGCGAACTGCAGCATGGCGCGCTCGGTTGCCACCTCTGCCGCGCTGCCAAGACACCGCAGGTTGAACCGCCTCCGGGTACCGGTCACAGCATGGAGTCGCCCGTCGTGCTCGATGTACTCGACAAGGGCCCGTTCGCCGATCGCCTCTCGCAGCTCGGCTGGGCTCGGGAGACTCGGAGCTTTGGCGAAGTCCCCCTCCGCGGCGCGACTGCGCTGGCGGATCGCCGCCTCGATCCTCCGCTGCTGCGCAACGAGCGGCCAGACGTCACCACCTTCGAGCGAGGCGCGCTCGAGGCGAGCGACGGTGTCCCGCAGCGTCGCGAGCATCCGAGCGAGCTTCTCGTCCGTCGGAGGGGTCGCGCGGGGCGCCCTCAACGCGCCCGCACGCCACCGTTCCGACCAGCGCAGTACTTCCACTGCGCGTCTCGACTCGAATGCCAGGTCCAGGCCGAGGTCGGCGATCTCCGAGACTGTCGTGGCAGTTCGAACTCGCAACTCGGTAGCCCCAAGCGTCGCCCGGTGATCCTCGGCGACTTCGAGCCCGGACCTGAGTGCCGACAGGGCACCGGAACGGTTGCCGGCCGCAAGGCGGCCCAGCGCCTCGCCGTACCAGCCACGCACGCGTTGCGCAGCCGGCCCGGAACGCGTGCGCCCGTCGATACCGGCCACGAGTGACCGCACAGTGTCCATGTCTCGAGTTCGCAGCGCCGCACGTGCGCCCAGCAAGCGGCACTCGAGGCTCGGCAACAGCCACTCTTGTTCGCGGAGAGCCTCTGCGAGCACGCCAGCCTCCGCCGGGATGCGGGCCTGCGCCGTGCCCGCGGCCCACCGTGACTGCGCCTCGACGAACCGGGCCAGTGCAGCCCACCGGGACCGTCTCTGGCGTACGAGCTGACGACGCGCCGTGCGAGCCGCCGAGCCGGAGACGACCAGGTCTCCCTCGGCGAGAGCTATCTGGCTCAGCAGCAGTCTGGCCTCAGCCAAGTCGAGCGAGGTCCCGGTCGCCTCCAAACTCGCCACGCCGTCCTCGATGTGGCGGCGGGCTTCGGGGAGCAACCTCGCGGAAAGCAGCAGCTCGGCACGATCGATCGACAGCGCCGGAGCATTCAGCCCCCGTTCGGCGAACTGGCGCGCCGCTTGGTCGTACCGCCGTAGCGCGGCAGGGACATCGCCTTTGAGCGCGGAGACGTACCCGAGGTTGTGCAGGACCTGCGCTGCCGCGATCTCACCTCGGAGCGAGCGGTAGAGGTTCAAGGCCTTGTTGAGGTCCGTCTCCGCGAGAGCGAGCTCGCTGCGGTAAGCGTGGAGGACACCGCGATTTGAGAGAAGCCTCGCCTCGTTCAAACGGTCGCCGGCACGGCGCAGCAGCGGCAAGGCTCGGCGGCTGTCGTCGAGCGCCTCCTCAAACCGACCGACGCGGATGTGAATGAGGGCACGCTGTACAAAGACCTGACCGCGCAGTTCTCGGGGAGCATGTTCGGCCGCGCGATCGAGCTCGATCAGCGCCGCGTCCGGGCACCCGGCTTGCAACAGCGCGAAGACCAGGCTCAGGCGCGCTTCAATCGCGCGAAAGTCCAACTTCCCCGCCTCGGCAACGGCAATCGCGCGCCGTAGGCGACGCCGGGCGGCGCTCAGCCGGCCGGTCTCACGAGCCACGAGACCAACCGTTCGATGGGCCACCGAGGCTGCCTCCGCATCAACGCCAGGATCAGACAGCACTGCCAACGCGGCCGCCTCGGCCCGGAGCGGGTCATCAGCAACCGCCGCGAGGGCGCGTTCGGCCGCGTCGAGTGACGCGTTCACAGTGGGGCGCGCCATCAGATCAGGCCCTAGGCCACACCCCGGGCGTGCTCAGAGCGTGATCCAGCTCGTGGCGACCGGATGGGCGGCAGAGCTCGCGAGCCAGCAGCGAAAGCTCACAGGCCCGTCGGGCACGACCGGGATGTGGAAGCAGCCGAGCTCGTCGGTCTCCACAGGCGTGGTTCCACCTCGGTGGCGCAGTTCGACGACGGCGGCCTGCGCTGGCACGACTTGCCCCACCAGGTACCTGGCGCCGGACATCTCCATCTCGAGCACAAGGTCACGGGCTTCAAAGCTCAGCTGTCGGGCCGTCCGTCCGCCGGATCGGACACTCGCAAGAAGCCCGTCGTCGATCATCGAGTCGTAGACGAGCGCAGCCAGCTCGTCATCAACGGAACGCAGTCCGAAGCTCGACCTTGCGCTGGCGAGCACCTCTGCTGGCACTGGGTCCTTCTCGGGCACCAACGACTGGAGCCTCCTGAAGGTCGCCTCGCGAGCAGCCTCTGCGGCATCCGGCCATTCAAGGTGGACAGCGGCCCCGTCAATGCGGGACGCCTTGGCCACCGCTTCGTCGTCTGGGTTCATGAGACTCTCCCCTTGGTCGTGCCCGCAACCGCGTGACGACCCTGAGAATGGAGCGGGTGAAGCGCAGCTCGGTCACCTAGCCGGTCGAGACAGCGGGCGCGGACGGGGCCGATGCTGCCGATCGGCATCTCGAAGACCTCGCTCAGCTCCGCATGGCTCAGAGGCGGGTCGGCCAAGAGCACGCGGAGCAAAGCCTTGCAGTCCGGTGCCAAGGCTTCGAAAGCACTCCACAGCGCAGCGCCCCGTCCGCGCTTTGCCAGATCGTCGGTCATTTCAAGCGCTCGGTCCCCGCACGTCGATTCGGTCAACTGCTCAGCTGAGGTGCAGCCCTCCCGCTGCCGCATCAAGCGGAGGCACTCGCGGAGTGCGTTCGTGGCGAGCCACACCCCGAGCCGTTCGGGGGCACTGATGAAATCGAGATTTTCGGCGAGCCTCATCCAGGTCGTCCGGCTGATCTCCGCGGCGTCCGCCTGCTTGAGCCCGTGACCACGCGCGATTGCCCAGACGAGGCCCGCGAAACGATCGACGAGCGCGTCCCAAGATCGCCAGTCTCCCCCTGCGGCTTGCCGCAAAAGGCTGCCGAGGTCGAGGTCGTTCACACCGCAACTGTAACCACTCGGACCTGGAGGCCTCAGGGGTCGCCCTCGTACAGGCTCACCATGCCAAGTGTCTTGGAAGCTCAAAGAGACGTGACGCGGCGAACGCGCGGCTGGGACATAATCGTGGGATCAAAGCGAATGGGCGCAAGGGCGATCAAGTGTCGAGGCTGGCAAAGTGAGACGGCTGGCCGTCGTAGGAGCCGGGATTGTCGGCTTGGCCGTAGCCCGCCAGCTGCTCCGCGCGAACCCGGCGGCAAGCGTCGTGCTGGTCGAGCGCGAGAACACGGTCGGCTCTCATCAAAGCGGCCACAACAGCGGAGTGATCCACTCCGGCCTCTACTACGCGCCCGGCTCATTGAAGGCGGAGCTCTGCGTATCGGGCGGCCGGCTCTTGAAGAGTTATTGCGAGGAGCGCTCCATTCCGGTCGAGACCTGCGGCAAGGTGGTCGTCGCAGTTGACGATTCAGAGCTGCCGAGGCTCCAGAAGCTGTTCGAGCGCGGTGTGAGCAACGGCGTGCCGGGGCTCCGCCTCGTGGAAGGGTCCGCGTTGAGCGAGCTGGAGCCTCACGTCGTCGGCCTGCGAGCCATCCACTCTCCTTCGACCGCAGTCGTCGATTTCAGTGCCGTTACCCGCGCCCTTGCAGAGGAGGTAGCCGCTTCGGGCCAACTCTGGCTCGGAACTGAAGTGATGTCCGTTCTGCCTCGATCGGATGGCCTCGTCCGCCTGGAGCTGGCTGGAGGCCATGCCGGATATTTCGACTGCGATTTCGCGATCGTCTGCGCGGGCCTTCAGTCGGACCGGTTGGCCCTCCGGTCCGGAGCTGACGCAGAGCCTCGGATCGTTCCGTTCCGCGGGTCGTACTACCGGCTGCGACCTGCAGCTCGACATCTGGTGCGAGGACTCGTCTACCCAGTGCCCGATCCCAGATACCCGTTTCTCGGAATTCACTTGACGAGGACTGTGCACGATGAGGTACTCGTCGGGCCGAATGCCTTTCTCGGTTTCTCCCGAGACGACTATGCGAGATCGGCCTTCGCGTGGCGGGACGTTCGAGACACGCTGATGTGGCCGGGATTTCCCCGTTTTGCAAGATCGAATTGGCGCGCGGGCGTGCGAGAGATCTCGCACGCCATGAGCCGTCGAGGCTTCGCCTCCGCGGTTCGCCGCTACGTCCCGGAGCTGACCGCTGACGACTTGGAGCCGGCCGTGGCAGGTATCCGGGCCCAAGCGATGCTTCGTGACGGGTCACTGGTCGACGATTTCTGGCTCGACTCAAGGGCTAGCATCCTGGACGTTCGCAATGCCCCTTCTCCCGCCGCGACAGCGTCGCTCGCGATCGCCGACCACATCTGCAAGCGGGCAGGTTTGAGCTGAGCGGCGTCCAGTGTCCGTCCGTGGTGACCGCATGGCCACCTGTCGATCACGGGCGCAAGGGCTCCTGGGAGCCTCCAGAGGTAGCCTCTCAGCGTGCGCAAGCTGCTCGTCGCCCTCGGTGTTGTCGCTGCCGGCATCGGGGCATCGGCTTGCAGCAGCACCCCGTCGGCCACATCGACGACGACGTCGGGCGCCAGCAGCACTGAGGCGTCCACGACAACCCTCCCGGCCGTGCCCGTCACCGGGACCAGCAATGCGGCTGCACAGGCGATGAAGGCAGCACTTCGGCACGGGGGATCGCGGCGCTCGCTGCACTACGTCTCCACCTCGGTCGGCGACGGGTTGACCACCACCATTGTTGGCGACGTCAACCAGACCTCAGGAACCCAGACGATCGTCGTCTCGTATCGAGGGGTCAAGGCCACGATGGTCATCGAGCTCGTCGGCCACGAGGCGTACTTCCGGGGGCAGGCCGCGGCCATCGAAGTGCTCGTCAACTTGACGGCGCGTCAATCAGCAGCTGCCGCCGGCCAATGGGTCTCGGTCGTGCCGGCCGACTCGGTCTACCAGAGCACCGCCGCCGCTCTCACCGTCGGCTCGGTGATGTCGGAGCTCGCCCTCTCGCCGCCCATCACCGGGGAGCGAACGGCCATCGTCGGCGGTCGAAGCGTGATCGAGATCTCCGGCGCCTGGGTAGGCGAGGGCATCACAGCCAAGGATCACGCGACGGGTCAGCTCGAGGTGACCAAAGGGGTCGCGTCGCTCCCGATCGCGTTCAACGGCGTGATGCCCGCGACGGCGAACGCGACCCGCTTCGTGGAGAATCTCGTGGTGAGCAATTGGGGAAAGGCCGTCCGCGTCGTGCCCCCGGCTTTCTCGGTACCACTGGCCACGATCCTCAAGAGCACAACGACAACGACCCAGCCGGTCGTGGTCTGAGCTAGGGCTGGTCGTGCCACCGATCGGCGACTATGCCCTCGTCGGCGGGATCGCCGCGGTGTGCAGCTACTTGCTGACATTCCCGCTCCGGCGCTTCGCGGCTCGCATATCCTTCGTCGCCGACCCGGACGAGCGCCGCCTCCACCATCATCCGATCCCTTACGGTGGCGGACCCGCGATGTTCCTCGCCTTCCTCGCCGCGATGATCGTCGCTGACCACATCGGGCACCTGAACGGGATCTTCCAAGGATCCTCGGAGCCTCTCGGTGTCGTGCTCGGCGCTGCTGTCATCCTCGGGGTAGGGCTGCTCGACGATGCCCGTGAGATCTCCGCTCCGGCGAAGGTGGCAGGCCAAGTGCTCGCGGCAATGTTCCTCGTGTTCCTCGGCGCCACGATGTTCTGGCTGAAGATCCCTCTCGCCGGCACCGTAGTGCTCTCCTCGGACCTCACTCCGCTGATCACTGCCCTTTGGGTGATCGGCATCACGAACGCGATCAACCTCATCGACGGCCTCGACGGGCTCGCGGCCGGCATCGTCGCAATCGCCTCGGGCGCGCTCGCTGTCTACGGCGTGCGGCTGGTCGAGCTCGGCGTGCTGCAGTCCACCAACCTCGGGCCGCTCATCGCCGTGATCACCTGCGGCGTCTGCATTGGCTTCCTCCCGCACAACTTCAATCCGGCGAGGGTGTTCATGGGTGATGCCGGCGCATTGTTCCTAGGACTGCTGATGGCCGCCGCCACGATGGAGATCGGAGGCCGGACCGAGGGAGTGAGCGGGCAGACGTACTTCTTCTATGCGCCGCTGTTCCTTCCGCTGTTCATCCTCGGAGTCCCGATAGCCGACATGGCCTTTGCGTACATCCGGCGCGTGGCCAAGGGCACCGGGATCGACACCCCGGACAACGACCATGTTCACCACCGACTCGTGCGGCTCGGGCACGGGCCTCGCCGAACGGTTGTGATCTTGTGGACCTGGACCGCAGCGCTGTCCGGTTTCGTGCTGTTCCCGCTGTTCGCGCCGGAGTCCAACGCCATCATCCCGTTCGCTGCGATCGTGCTCGGCCTGTTGCTGTTCACCTTGTTCCGCCCTGGCCTGCGCAACGAACGCCGGAAGCGACGCGGGGGCGCGACACGCGCCAGGGCCAAGACCCGAGCCGCAGTACCGGTGGGGGCTGCGTCAGGTATCGAGGCCACCGCGAAACTCGGGGTCGTGTCAGGAAACGGGGCTGTACCAGGCAGCGACACGGCACCACGGATCAAGCCTGGGCCCGACAGCACTGGACCGACAGCGGAGACGGCCCTCAACTGAGCCCTCTGAGGCGGCCAATCGCCTCGAATCAGCCTGTGGCGCCGTTTCAGAAGTCCAGGTCGGATAGCTCGGGAACTGTTCGCAGCGCTCGGTCGCGGGCCTCGAGCCAGCGCTGGCGGTCGACGCGCCGCGCGGGCTCGATGACGGCCCTCGGCTGAAGTTCGGCCGCTGCCTCCTCGAGGTTCGCCCAGGTGCCGACCCCGACTCCGGCCAGGTACGCGGCGCCGAGCGTTGTCGCCTCGGTGACGGCGGAGGTCTCGACCGGACGGCCGATGGCGTTCGCGAGCGCTTGTATGAACGTTCGGTTCGCGCTCATGCCCCCGTCGACGCGGAGGGACCCGATAGAGAGTCCCGAGTCGGTCTCTGCCGCCTCGAGAAGGTCGGCGCCGCGGTGCGCTATCCCTTCCAACACCGCGCGCGCGACCTCGGCTCTCCCCGAGCCCCGAGTGAGCCCCAGCAGCGTGCCGCGCGCACCGTAGTCCCACAACGGAGTGCCGAGACCGAGGAGCGCCGGCACGAACCAGACTCCACCCGAGTCGACGCACGAGGCCGCCAGTCCATCCGATTCCGCGGCCGACGACACGATGCGGAGGTCGTCCCGCAGCCACTCGACGCAGCTGCCGGCCGACATCATGATGGCTTCGATTCCCCAGGTGATGCTGCCGCCCTGACTCCAGGCCACGATCGGGAAGGTCCCGCCCGGCCCGCGTCGAGGGAAGGCCGGTCGCTTGTCGCCGACGCAGAGGTCAAGCATTGCGCCCGTGCCGAATGTCGCCTTGGCAAGGCCGGGCCGGACACAGCCCTGACCCACGAGCGAGGCCTGCTGATCGCCGGCCAAGCCGGCGATCAGCGGTGCGCCCGGCAACGCGCTCGCTTCGCCAAGAACGCCGAGGGAGTCCACGGGACACGGAAGGACTCCGTGCGGGATGCGCAGCGCCTCGAGCACCTCCTCGTCCCAGTCCGCGGCATTGCCGTCAAGCAAGCCGGTGACCGCGAGGTTGCTCCGGTCCGATACATGCAAGCGGCCTCGCGACAGCGTCCAAGCGACCCAGGTGTCGACGGTCCCCGCGCAAAGGTCGCGCAACCGGCCTGGATCGGCGATGTCGAGAAGCACGGCCAGCTTGGTCGCGCTCTGGTTAGGTGCGAGGCGGATCCCCTGGGCCTGGAGCGCCAGGCAATATCCCACAGTACGGAGGTCCTGCCACCCGATGCCGGGCCCGACCGGGTCGCCGGTCGCCCGGTCCCAGACAACTGTCGACGCCCGCTGGCTGCTGATTCCCACCGCGTCGACGCTTCCGCCTCCGGCGAGTGCCGCGGTCGACACCTCGAGAACGGCCCGGGCGATCTCGGCCGCGTCGAACTCCACGAAGCCTTGCGAGGGCGAGCTCGGGAGCACCTGAAGCTGATGAACGTGCTCGACCGAGGAGTCGGGCCGCACGATGGCAGCACGAACGCCACTTGTCCCCACGTCGACGGCTAATACGCTCATCGCTTGCCTCCTCTCTCCTCCACCCCGCCCGCCTCTTTCGATGGCGGCAACGCCACAATAAGAGGTGGCGGAACCCGGGTCCCGAATGCCGGAGGCGCGAGCCGCGGAAGTACCATGCGGCGATGGGCCGTCAGGGTCGACCCGGAGGGGAGCAAACGCCCGATGACCGGGCTGCCGGCCGATCAGCTCGACGCCGGCCCGAGGACGTCGCCCGGCGCCGGAGGCATGTCGCTACAGCCGGTCTCACCGCATTGGTGCTGGCCGGTGCCGGGTTCGTGGCATACGCAACGGTGATCTCCCGGGAGGTCCCGACGCCGAAGTACGCGAATCTGGTCCTCTACGCGTCTCCGGCCAAGGTTCCAAGCTTCGATCTCGCACGCCTCGGGAGTGGAGCGAGGGTCACCTCGGCAGTGCTCGGCAACGGTCCGGCCGTAGTGAACTGGTTCCAGTCCACCTGTGTCGCCTGCCAGGCCGAGCTCGGGACGTTCGCCTCGGTCGCCAACAAGGAGCAGACGACGATCCACTTCCTCGGGATCGACATCAATGACGCTTCGCCCGCGGCGGCACTCGCCATGGTGCGCCGAGCCGGCGCGGAGTATCCGGTTGCGGAGGCACCCGGCATCGCGAGCATCTCCTTGGCGACCCGTTTCGGCGTCGGCGACCTGCCGGCCACCGTCTTCGTCAGCGCAGGCGGCAGCATCTTGGGTGAGGTGCTCGGCAAGGTCCCCCGGACCGAGCTCGTCGCCCTGCTCGCCAACCTGGCAGCCGGACGGCCTCTCAACTCTTGATCACAGAACACGAACGAAGTGCGCGGGACAACTCTTACACTGCCCTTGCGCTGTTTCGCGTACGCCACCTGTCTTCTTCGCTATGATATTTACCACTAAATATCGGAGGACTGATCGTCGCTGACCGTTCGACGGCGGTTGGCTCGCCACGAGGAGATCACCCATGACCTTGGCCATCCAGCTGGAGGATCTGCACAAGACCTTCGGCCATACTGTGCGGGCCCTCGACGGAGTCAGCTTCGGCGTGGAACAGGGCACGATCTTCGGGCTGCTCGGCCCGAACGGAGCTGGGAAGACCACCGCCGTGCGGATCCTCACGACGGTGCTCCAACCCGACAGCGGTGTGGCCCGCGTGCTAGGTCACGATGTCGCAGCCGAGCCTGATGTAGTGCGCAGGCTGATCGGGCTCGCCGGTCAGTTCGCGGCAGTCGACGAGAACCTTACCGGCGCGGAGAACCTCTGGATGGTCGGAAGGCTCAACCACATGTCCAAGGCGCCGCTCAAGGAGCGCTCGTCTTCGCTTCTCGAACAGTTCGGCCTCACCGACGCGGCGAACCGGCCAACCAAGACGTACTCCGGAGGAATGCGCAGACGCCTTGACGTCGCCGCCTCACTTGTCGCCCACACGAGAGTGCTCTTTCTCGACGAGCCGACCACCGGCTTGGACCCGGCGAGCCGTGCGGATGTGTGGACCATGATCGAAGGTCTCGTCGCCGAGGGCACGACAGTACTCCTGACGACCCAATACCTGGAGGAGGCGGACCGGCTCGCCGAGCACTTGGTGGTTATCAACCACGGCAGGGTCATCGCGGCTGGAACTCCGGCCACCTTGAAGGCGAACATGGGCGTCACTGTTCTCGACCTCGGTCTTGTTGACGAGAGAACCGCGCTTCGAGCCGCGGAGGCGCTCAAGGCGGTGAACGAAAAGGCCCCGGTCGTGTACGGCCGCACGGTGGAGGTCAACGTGAACGACGGCCCTCGCATCGTCACCGAAGCACTGAGGATTCTCGAGGCGGAAGGCATCGCCCCGACAACACTCGCTCTGCGTGAGCCGAGTCTCGACGATGTGTTCCTTTCTCTCACCGGACATCGTGCCGAAGCCGAACTGGCCGAAGGAGTGGAGACTCCCCCGAGCCCGAATGGACGCCGACAAAGACACAGGAGAGGCCGAAGCTGATGACCACGACCACGACCACGATCCCTGCGCCGCACGCCCCTGCTCTCGGTTCGTCACCGTCGGGCGGTCGGCTCTACTGGGCTATCGCCGACATGCTGACAATGACCAAGCGCAATCTCATCGGCTACACGCGTGTGCCCGAAGCCATCTTCTTCTCCAGTGTGCAGCCGATCATGTTCGTCCTGTTGTTCCGGTACGTGTTCGGGGGTGCGATCCCGACGCCTGGTTACCATTACGTACAGTTCCTGCTGCCGGGCATATTCGTCCAGACCGTCGCCTTCGGGTCGATCGGCACTTCCATTGGCCTCGCCGAGGACCTGCACAAGGGCCTGATCGAGCGGTTCCGTGCGCTCCCGATGTCACGCTGGGCCGTGCTCGCCGGCCGGACGACAGCCGACTTGTGTCGCAATCTGTTCGTGATGGCCCTAATGACCGCAGTGGGATACGCCGTAGGCTTTCGCATCGGGACGAACGTGGGCGAGTACCTGTTCGGGATCGTCCTTCTCCTGCTTTTCGCGTACGCGCTCAGCTGGGGCTTCGCCTTCATCGGACTTTCCGCACCTAACAGCGAGACGGCACAGCTGATGTCGTTCCCGCTGCTCTTCCCGCTCACGTTCGCGTCTTCGGCGTTCGTGCCGCTGCAGTCGATGCCGGGTTGGTTACAGGCGTTTGCTCAACATCAGCCGGTGACTATCCTCGTGAACGCCGCGCGCGATCTCATGTCGGGAGCGCCCAAGCCGGACCTGGTCTTCCCACCCTTCACGACCATCGTCAGTACCGGTCGCACGAGCTCCACCGTCTTCTGGGCGGTCGTGTGGTCGCTGGGAATCCTCGCCGTACTGGCGCCGGTCTCCGTCCGCCGGTACAGGCGCCGAGCGCTCTGACCACCCGCAGCTGGTAGCGAGCCCTCGCCGACAGCGAAGTGTCCGGCCGAGGCCGGTCGCGCCTACGATGACCAGGCCAGGGCCGGTGTGCTTCCAGTCGACACCGGCGCCCGGCTGTCAGCAGAGCCGCCCGGGTAGCTCAGTGGTAGAGCAGCGCACTCGTAATGCGCAGGTCATGGGTTCGAATCCCATCTCGGGCTCCATCTCGGGCTCAGAATAAGCCCTGGTAGAGATGTCGCGATACCAGCGAACACCGTTCGTCTGTTTGACAGCAGCAGGTGTCAGGGGATGTGAAACGCGCCGCGACAACGCGCCGCGATGGGCAGGCGCCATGTTCGTCTACTCCAGCGGGCCGACAACGGCCTCGACAGCCTCGAGGATCTCCCCCGATTCCACGAGGGCCGCCATGGCGTTGTGGTCGGTATACAGGGGCCTGTCTTCGGCCAGATGCTCGACGTGTCGGCGGACGACCTCGTGCGCGACTCGCACGCCCTTGCCTGGCGTGAACTCGCGAAAGTCGAGCGCCTGGGCGGCGGCCATGAACTCGATGCCGAGCACAGCCCAGGCGTTCTGCAGAATCTGGCGGTTCTTCAGGGCCGTGTTCATGCCCATCGAGACGAAGTCCTCCTGGTCAGCCGCGGCCGGGATGGACATGGTAGAGGCCGGGGCGGCGAGGATGCGCTGCTCGGTGATCAGCGTGTCGGCGGTGTACTGGCTGAGCATGAGGCCGCTGTAGAAGCCCGGGTCGGCAGTCAGAAAGGCAGGCAGCCCCTGGCTCAGGGCCGGGTTCTCCAGCCGGTTCATGCGCCGCTCCGACAGGACGCTCACCATGGTGATCGCCTGGCCCACCATCTCCATGGGCAGCGAGACCGGCGTGCCCTGAAAGTTCGCACCGGTGAGCGTGAGCTTGTCCTCCGGGATGAAGATCGGGTTGTCACCGACCCCGTTCAACTCGATCTCGACCTGGCTGACTGCCCAGGCGACGGCGTCGTGGGCGGCACCGATCACCTGCGGAGACGAGCGCATGGAATAGGCGTCCTGCACCTTGGTCTTGATCCTGCCCGTCGCCAGGTCACCGCCCTCGACGCAGCGCCTGATCGCGGCGGCGCTGCGCACCGCCCCGGGGAAGCCGCGCAACTCGTGGAGACGCGTGTCGTAGGGCTTCAGGTTGGCCATCAGGGCCTCGAGCGACATCGCGCAGGCGATCTCGGCCTGGCGCAGCAATTGGTCGGCGTCTCCCAGCAGCAGAGCGCTCATGGCCGTGAGCACGTTGGAGCCGTTGATTGTGCCGAGGCCGTCGCGGGCCTGCAGGCCGGGGACAGGGATACCGGCGCGCGCCATGGCGACGCTCGTGGGCAAACGTTCGCCCTGGTAGAAGGACTCGCCTTCGCCCATCAGCGAGAGTGCGAGCTGGGCCATCGGGGCAAGGTCGCCGCAGGCGCCCACCGAGCCTTTCTGGCAGATGACCGGAGTCACGCCCCGGTTGAGCATCGAGACGAGGGTCAAGGTGATCTCGGGCCGGATGCCCGAGTTGCCGTGGGCGTGGACGTTGATGCGGCCGGCCATGGCGGCGCGCACGACCTCCGGCGGCGCGGGATCGCCGATGCCGGCCGCATGGTTGTAGACCAGCGCCCGCTGGAACAGCCCGACCTGCTCGTCGTTCAGCACCACCTCGGAGAACTCGCCGATCCCTGTGTTGGTGCCGTACATGATCTCGTGGGCGGCGAGCTTGTCTTCGAGCATGGCGCGGCACGCGCGGATGCGCTCCAGCGCCCGCGTGTCGAGCTCGACCTCCTCGCCGCCGCGCGCGATGCGCAGCAGGCGCTCGATCGTCAGCGAGCTTCCATCAAGAACGACGGTCACAGTGTCTCCTTCCCCTGTGGGGCATCGACCTGCGTCAGCTCCCCGGTCAGTCGACCTAACCACTTAGACCATAGGCCTGCAGAATGCTCGCAGGTAAACGTGGGCGACGTGCTCCCCATGCACCGCTCGGCCACTGCGCGACGTCAGGGCGACGTTGCCGTGCTGGTCGGATCGTCTGGGACTGGAGCCTGAGCCGGACCGCTCTACGGTGGACGGGCTGCGACGCCGAAGCCGACAGGCCACACGAGCACGTGATAGTCACCGACGACGTAGATGTGGGCCGGACGCCCCCAGGTCTTGGTCGCCGAGACCGTGTCGACGCCTTGGTAAACAGGCGTCTCGTAGACGAGAAACTGGAAGTGCTGTCCGGCGTACCAGCTGGCGGAGGACAGCTTCATGTACCGGCCAAGCTTGCCATCCGGGTTCGCCCACACCGGTCGCACCGTGATCGCACCCCTGCTCTCGACGGTCGTGATGCTCGATGCCCAGTATCCGCCGACGCCGTTTCGAAGATGGTGCACTTCGAGCCAGGTGGCGAGCGTTGTCGCACTCTGGACCGGGACAGGCTGCGCAATGGTGTAGCCGAGGCCCGCGGCGAAGCACAGCGCGACAGCGACACCGACGACGCACATCGCTCGGGCTGCTCGACCCGGTCGCAGCCGCTGCCAGGCCTGGGCGACGATCCGGCCACTTAGCACGCTGGCGAACACGACCGTCGCGACGAGATAGCGGGCGCCGGGCACCCCGTTGACGGCCAGGACGACGAAGGTCGCGACAGAGCCGAGCATCGCGATGACCAGCGCGTCGTCGAGCCACCGACGCTCGGCTCCCATCTGGGGCCCGAACGCCTCTCGGCGGCCGCGGACGACGCCCCTCACCAGGTTCACCACCGCCGCCGACGCGCAAGCGACGATCAGAAGAGCACCTACGACGTGAACGTCCTGCAGAACGACAGGGACTCCCCCGGTGTCGAACTGGTGTGTGAAGCCTACGAGACCGGCCCCGTAGCTCAGAACGTGTCGCGCGTTCACGACCATCTGGGCAAGAGTCGCGACGGACACCCCGTCAACGGACTTGAACGCTCCCATCGCTAGGGCGAACCAACTGACGAGCTCGCTGACAATGACTGCGGCGGCGGACGCAGCTACCGCCGCGATGCCCGCCCGCCACTCTCGCTTTCGCAACATCGAGACGATGCCCGCGCCGAACACGGGCGCGATGCCATAAGCGACCATCAAGAGGTCGGCGAGCATTCCGAAGGTCAGCGCGGCGACTGCCGCTGCCCACCGCCAGTCGAAGCGGCCTCGCCTGAGCCCAGCAAATGCGAAAAAGGCCAAGACGGCCGTACTGACATGGTCAGGGCCCCCGAGCAGGAAGGACGCCATTGCATGGGTGGGAAACGCGAGCAACGCGACGACAGTGGCAGCTGCGGCCATGGCGGCACCCCCCCGGTGCCCCCGGCTGGCGACAAACGCGCCGCCCACAACGGCGATCGCGACCGCAAGAGCTGGTTCCAAGTTCAGAAGGCCGGGCCTGAGGCCACCGACGCGCACCGCCAGCGCGTAAAAGAACGCGTCGATGGTCCAGAATGAGTCGTGGGTCAGGATCCAGCCGTGTAGCAGCACGTTGCCGCTGCCCACGGCCTGACCCTCGAGGATCGCGGTCGCCCTGTCCGAACCGCCTACATACACGCGTGTCGAGACGGCGTAGAGGGTCAGGGCCAGCCCTGCGACCGCAAGCAACACTCTGACCACGGTGCCAGCTCGCCGAAGTGTCGGCCGCGGCACACCGGAGCGCGTCGACAGGGCGGTCAACCGACGGCCTCTCGTGGGACGGCCTCTCGTGGGACGGTCCCGAG
>Ga0187849_1001098_pt1 | contig 31525 bp, 35 predicted proteins | sample June2016WEW_4_10_2_FD_132412 | JGI IMG/M metagenome (GOLD analysis project Ga0187849, IMG submission 132412) | Peatland microbial communities from SPRUCE experiment site at the Marcell Experimental Forest, Minnesota, USA - June2016WEW_4_100 | ecosystem: Environmental > Terrestrial > Soil >...
AAAAGAGGCGATCGCGCCCTGTTGAGCAGCCGGTTCGAAAAAATGCCGCGATCCGGGCAAATTCTTCCAAAAAAATCATGCCGGAGGCGAAAAGTCAGGAGCCTTATGAAATATCCGGGCTAAGAGCCTGTCCGACAAACTCGCTGAAGTGAAAGCTGCGTCGCAGCCTTTGTCGTGAGCTTTGTCGGATTGGCTGTTTTTCGACAAAGGAGGGCGACAAAGCGGGCGACAAAGATTCGGAGTCGGAGTTTTTTGGACGCGCTCTAAGGCTGCACGTATGGATTTGCTTTCTGACACGCCGCCGCTTATTGACGGGTGAAATCAGCAGGCGTGAACTTTTCATTCAGGACAATGTTTTCGCGTGTCTGGGTGAACACAAGGCCCGATTCGAAGCCTGATTTGAGCGTGCTTTGCACCTGTTTCATGACTGCCTGCATCTGCGGTCTCATGGCGGCGACGGCCTCGGGCGTGGCCGGTTTGTTCTGCATTTCCAGGGCCTTTTTTATCGCTTCATCAATCGCCTGATCGCTGGGCGGCGCGCTGGACTCGACCTTTTGCACATACCTCGCGCGGCATTGGTGGATGAGAAAATCGCTTTTGCCGATCCAAAGCATCGCGGCTGCCGTTCCTGGTTTGCCTTTGTCAGGCGATCTGGACAGGTCCATCACGCTCGACAGAACATAACAATCAACGTCACCCACCTTCGCGTCGTTCTCCTTTTTGAGCGGAGAGCGGCCTGACACGGCGGGAGCAAAAAGCGCGTCGCCGAGGTCTTGACCAAAGAAAGCTCCGGGGATCGTCGATGCGGCAGAGGCTGAAAGCCCCGCGGCCTGAGTCAAGGCATTCTTCATGCTTGGCATTTTTTGAGGTTTGGCGTTTTTCTCCTGTCCGGCGGCTGTGGCCAGGAAATAATCTCCGCCGCCATCAGACCAAACGACTCCCTTGAGTCCCGTCCCCTGCGTCCAATCAATCCGATACAGGTTGGGTCGTTGCAATCGGGTGTTGAAAGTGAGCGTGTTGTTTTGGCCTGCCATTTCCGAAACCACTGTCCCGCTATCGCTGTAACTGGAGAGCGCGGCGTAGGCGTCGCGTGATTTTGCGGCAATTTCCTGCGCCGTCGCTTTGTCGCCGCCGCCGGTTTGAGACATCGCCATCCTCACCGCGCCGCCCGCCAGCAATGCCGTTGCGCCCACGCCCGCCGCACCAATACCCTTCAACCACGTCATCGTCTTCATAGTGCCTTTCACTGGAGTGATTATTGTGATGCTCTTGTTGTTGGTTTCGCGTTATTTCGAGCCGCCGATTCCCATCTTGCTCCAGACGTCGTTGGCAGCTTTGACCTGAAGAGCTTGCTGTTGGCGGTAGTTTTCCAACTGGGTTGGCGTCAGCACGGACTCCAGTGCCTTGGCTTTCTGGTCAAAACCCCGCTGCATTACCCCCTGCATTATGTCAGCCAGGTTTGTAGAGGCCGGCGCAGAGGCGGGCGTTGGGCTGCCGGTCAGTTGGTTGAAGTTAACATCATACAGAGCGGCAAAAGCCCGATCCTCTTGTTCCGATGTCAAGCCGAGGGTGGACTCCATCTGGAGCAGTTCACTGTTGGCCGCCAGGCGCGCATCGTGCGCGGCTTCTTCCTGTTTGTAGCTTGGATAGGCCGCTTGCTGGTCCGGAGTCAGCAGCGCCTTGATTTGCTGTTCCGGATCGCCCGCGTCCTTGCCCAACCTGGCGATCTCATCCTTGTTAAATGTTCCCGAAAAGACCTGCTCCGTCCCCGCCGACATCGCCTGCGCCTGTCGCATCAGGATGTCGCGAGCGGCCTGGGCTTGTTCCGGGGTCAGGTGCAGGCTGGCCGTCATGCGGGACAACCGGCCCTCGGCCTGTTGCTCCATGGCCTGCTTCATGGCCTGATTCATCAGATCACCCATCGGCCCGGAGACTTGCGTGGCGCCGGCGCCGCTTGTCTGCCGCGCCAGTCGCGCCCTCAATTCCTCCGCCTCGACATTCGCCCGCCGGGCGACCCCAGCCATCCCGCGCAAGCGGAGCAACTCGGGCTGAGTTTGCGCCTTCCATCGGCGCAACTGCTCCAATTCGGCTTGGCCGGCCTCGGCTGTGCGCAGGCGTGCCGCTTCGCCGCGCAAAGCGGCGAGTTCCGTTTCCTGCGCGCGCGATTGTTCCTTCTGCTGCGCGCGCAATTGTGCGTTCTCGGACCGCGCGCGCTGCAGGCGCGTTTGTTGCCAGACAGGCGCCGCAATACCTGCCACGACCAGGGCGCCGATCAGACCGACTTGAACTTGGGTCATGCTCATAAGTTTCATCAGGGTCAGGGTGGTCGAACCGGCAACCGCTCCGCTCGCCAGCGCCGTGCTGGCGATGGACGCCGCCAAGGATGCCGGGGCCGGAGTGACGACCCCGATCGCCAATGCGCCGGCCAGACTCGAGGCGGTCGAGGTGATGCCGCGCCGCGCCAGCAGCCCACGGAGCTTCTCCAGCGCCCGGTCCGCTCGCATCCGGGCCGCATTCTCTGTGAGTCCCAGCCGCGCGCCGACCTCGCCCAAGGTCCGGTCTTCCAGGAAGCGGAGCACCACGACCGCGCGGTCCGCCTCTTTCAATTCGTGGAGGGCGTCATCGAGCACCGGCCGGACCCGCTGCCAGGCCTCGTTGGGGGAGTCCTCCGAGAGCAACTCATTCATACTTTGGGCCTCTTCTTCCCGACGCCGGCGGTGCCGCTCGGCGCGCCGCGAATTCGCAGCCCGATGGCGGACCGTGGTGTAGAGCCACCCGGCCAGGGAGGGATGGCCCAGGAGCCTGGGGGCTTTGCGCGCCAGTTCGGTGAACACCATTTGCGAGAGGTCTTCGGCCAGCCCGCTGTCGCCGCTCGTCTCCCTCAGGGCCGACGCATAGACCAGGTTCAGGTGCTCACGCACCAGTTCGCCAAAGGCGCTCTCGGAGCGTTCCTCAACATACCGTCGCAGTAATTCCGTGTCGTTACTCATCTGCCTTCATAAAGGATATGTGCGCCGGAGGCTAAAACCGCACAAAAAAACTGCCCTCCAGGATGAAAACGGAGATCGTCGAGCGTTGGCTTGAACACGGCCGAAATGCGGGGTAATCTCTCGCTGGCAATATGCAGGCACCGCCGCTCATTTCCGAAGTGCTGGTCACAGACGAACTGCTTGGCTTTCATTTGGAAGACGGGAGGTTCATCAGCGTGCCGATCGGGTTCTATCCGACGCTGGCGTTGGCAACGCCGCAAGAACGAAGCCGCTTCGAGATAAACGGTTCCTCGGTCTATTGGCCAGACCTGGATGCCGACATCGGGGCTGAGGGCCTGCTGGCGGGGGCGCTGGAACATCATTTTTACGCGCGCAAGGCTGTCGAGCGCGCCGTTCGCTTGGGTCGCCTGCCCAAAACCGCTTTGGAAAGGAGTCCCCCCGCTCCCTTCCAGTCCGTCTGAGGGCACCGGATCACCGCGCCAGGAAGGCGCGGTGCTCGGGGCTGTCAAGGCCGCGGCGCGCCGCCGCCAGGACTGCTTTCATGTCCCCGCGCAGCAACGCCGCGGCGTCGAGCCAGAGACCGGGGAAAACGCCGCTCTTGAGCAGGCCGTTGTCCGCCGCGGCCAGTTCCTTATACTCGCCCTCGCGCAAGGCCCACCAGAGGAGGCGCTGCTCGCCGGTAATCCAGGCGAGGTATTCACAAACGCCATTGCGGCGGTAGGCGCCCTTTTTCTGGTGCAGGTCGTAGGCGCGCGAGCTGCCAACAATTTCCACGGCCAGCTCAGGGGCGCCCTCGATGTAATCATCGGCCGAGATGCGCGCCTGCCCGCCCTTGGCCGGCAGTTTGAGGAGCGCCAGGTCGGGCTGCGGCTCGTTGTCCAGGTCGAGCCGGACGGTCGAATTATCGAAGCACTCGACCCCGGGGGTCTCGGCGGCATAGACCCCCAGCCAGGTGCCGAGGCAACCATGGGGTTCGGCGTGGTTCTTGGCGCGGACGGGTGAGGGCATATAGACGATTCCTTCGATTAGCTCGGCCTTCTTGACGCAGGGCAGGCGCTCGTAGCGCCGCTCGAATTCATCGCGCGAGAGCCGGTCCCCGGACTCCAACAACGGCCCCGAGATTTCAGGAGCCGGGCCGCCCGGCTGAACGGTTGGTGCGGCAGGTGTCGCCATAGCCGTAGCTTACGACAACTGCCGGCGGAAACAAGGTCAATGTGCCGTTACGCTTTAGGCAAAATACAACTTGGCAATAGCCGCGGTGTTGACATCCCTCAGATCGATCCACCGTATAATGGCCCAATGAGTTTCGTTATTAGCCAAATCATGCCTGCCGAAATTCCGGAGCTGCTGACACTCATCGGCGAGCTGGCCCAGTTCGAGCGCCTCGAGCACGAAGTGGAAGCAACGGTGGAATCGTTGCACGACTCCTTCTTCGGTCCCCAGCCTGTAGCCGGCGCGCTCCTGGCACGGCAGGGTGAGAAACTGGCCGGCTACGCCATCTATTTCTTCAGCTTCTCGAGCTTTGTCGGCCGCCGCGGGCTCTGGTTGGATGATGTTTATGTGCGGCCGGCCTTTCGCCGGCAGGGCCTGGGCCGTGCCTTGCTCGAGCGGGTCGCCGGCCTGGCCGCGCAGCGCCGTTGCGGCCGCCTCGAGTGGTCCGCGTTGCGCTGGAACCAGAACGCCTTGCAGTTTTACGCTAACCTCGGCGCGAAACAACTCGATGACTGGGTCATGTTCCGCATGAACGAACAGGCGATCAAAAGGCTGGCCAATTTCAGAGCAAGTCCGCCTGGCAGCCAAGCATAAGCTCCGCTTTAAGCGGCGCTCCTTGGCTCAACCATTCAATCGCTCGAGCATGGAGGGCGGCGGGATCGATCCAGATCAAATCCCGAAGCTCCGGGGCCTTTGGCACCGCAACCACCAAGCGGCGGCGGATTGCGTCGTCATGAGAAGCCACGGGACCGGCAGTCTCAAGGGCTGCATAAACCAAGTGCAAATCCTTGCGGATCAAGTCTGGATTCAATCCGGGTGGGTTAGCGGAGAGGATACGCTGTTCCAGACCTGGAACCACAGTGGGAACGCATTCGTCGAGCTTCCGCCGCGCAACCATTCGTACCCGCCACTTTCGCGAAAAGCGGCTTGCGCGCCTCTTCCACTCAGCGGCCATAGCATCCGTCCAGACAGCGTGGTGACAGACCTCCAAAACCGTTTGCAGGAAGTCCCGGCAGGCCTTGCTCACGCCGGTTGCGTCCGGGGAATCGCCGGCGGCCCGGGCGACGTCGGCATCAATGACCAAATGCCGCGAGGCAACTCTGCTCATGCGACGCGACGACGCGCGTCCACAGCGTCGAGATAGCGGCTTTCAAGGTCCATCTCTACCTTGCCGAAGTCCTCGGGCCAGTCGCCAAATGATCCCTTGCTGTCCATGTTTGCGCTGGTCACGACGGTCGCGCCGTCCGGCGAATCCCGAGTGAACCAGTGCAACTTGACCTCTTCCGGCGCAAGCTCAGTTCCCTCTGCGGCAAGTGACTGGATGGCCAGCAAAAGCAAAGCGCTGTGCGTCTCGGCCACTACCTGGACACCGCGCCTGGCGGCTTTGGCCAAAACCGACGCAAGGGCCACCTGGGCGCGCGGGTGCAAGTGGATTTCGGGCTGTTCGAGATAAACGACCTGGCCCGGACTTGCGGCGTGCAGCGCAACAGCCACAGGCAGGGCCTGCGAAACTCCAAAGCCAACATCGGCGATGTTCACCAGGTCCCTGGCGCCCCCCACAGCGGCCTTGGGCAAACGACCCACCACGAGTTCAACTTGCGTGTCGTTGAGGCGGTTGGCCGCGACCTTCCACGTCAGGCCAAGCGCAAGGAGATCTTCGTTCAGTTGGTCAAGCTTTGCGTTGTCCTTTTCAGCCTGCCAATGGGCGACCACGGCCGCCGTATAGGCCTCAAAAGTCCCCGGATAGAGTTTGGCGACTGCCGTCATCGGATAGCTCCGTGACGGATTGCCGCGAAGTCCAGGCAGGTGGATCAATTCCTGCAGCAGTTTCTGAGTCGCGCCTAGAGCCGGGCTCTGCAGAGGAGAAAACTCAATACCCAAATCCATCCCCTTGAACCGAGCTCCCAGACCGAGCAGAAAGCGGCGCCTGGTCACGTAGTACTCGAACCCGGGTTCGCCCCGATAGGCAGCAAAGGGAAGGAAACCTGTGCGATCGGGCGATTGACTAAGGATTTCCTCGCTGGTCATGCCAGGGTGAAGCTCGAGCGGTGGCTGCTCGCCGAACTCAACCGCAGCGACGTCAATCACCTTTGCGGCGTGGCGACAGAAGGTTAGCTTGACCCCGGGCGCTTGCGCGAACGAGAACTCGATTTCGAATGTCTCAGCGCTCTTCTTCTTGGCGAGCCTCGAGAAAACCTGGTCGGCTGAAGAAACCTTCACATTAGGTCCGTCCAGCAGGAGCACGCCCGGATCGTAGCCGACCTCCAGGCTTTGCTTGAGCAGCAACAGCGCCTGCATGAGGCTGGATTTTCCGGAACTGTTCGCGCCCGCGAGAATCGTGAGGTTTCGAAACTCGACTGACTGACGCCGTATGAACGATTTGAACCCGCCCAATGCCACGCCGGCCAGCGGGGGCTTGTCAACCTTATTGGGCTCTGCTCACAACGCCACATTAGCCGAGCCCGTGCTTATCCGCAAGCAGACACGGCTGCTGTCGCCGAGATCTACTCCTCCTTGCCCCCTCTACGCTGCGATTCAGGGGCCGCCGCACCAGCCCGGTCGATGAGAAGAATCGGCGCGGCCATTTTGGCGTCGCCTTTCAGGTGAATCCTCACGGTACGACCGGCGCTCTTGAGTGGAATACGGCTGGCATCGGCGGAGACTTGCGTAACTCGCTCTTGTATCGTGGGCACGTCCACTTGGGCGTCGCTTGCGCCGGTGGCCCACAAAACCCAGACGCGGCCGGCGTCGGCATTGGTGTTGTCCCAATGCAGGAAAACAGCCGGGTTTCCGCCGAGCACCTTCACCATGTCGCCGGCGCGCCGCATCGGGAACGGCTCCGGCAGGGCGTCAACATAAGCGCGGACGGCGGCCTGCTCGGGTTTCGAGGCATCCATCACAACCACCTTGGAAATTCCAGCGGCAAACGCCCGGGTGAAAAATTGGATGCGCCAAGCGGCGCGCCGCTCTCTGGAAAGGATGCCGAAAAAATCGAAGTTGCCTTCGGTATGCCAGTATTGTTGTTTCCTTGGGTAATGGAAGCCGGCGGACCGGTCTTCCCAGCGTTCGAACAGAACCCGGATTTCGCCGAAGGCGATTTCCACCGTGCGGTCCTTGCCTGAGAAGGCGGTATCCAGGCCCTCGTAAACGTGAAAGGAAACCGCGTCCAATACCGGTCCGATGGAGTAAGGCACGCCCCTGCTGCGGCAGGCCGGCGAGCCGCTCAGCGCCCTTGCGTCGAGGGCGCCTTCGATCCATCGGCAGGCCTTGCCGGAGCCCATCGTCGCAGGCCCGATAATGACGGCGCGCGGGTCGGCCGCACGAATAGCCGCCGCGGTCTTTGTGACAAACTCGGCATAGTCGGCCGCCTGGTTCTTCCAGTGGGTCAGGTAACCATCCGGCTCATTATCGAGTTCCCAGGCGCGGACGCCGTAGTTGGCGCCCCACCCTTGCTGGCTGGCCAAGGTTCCGCCGGGCGCGTAACGGGCGGCAAGTTTCCCGGCGAAAGCCGCGGCTGCCTCCATGTTGGCGGGCGCCGATTTGCCTTTCTCACGGCGGCCTGCCCATTTTGGCGGGCCGCCGGCGTTGCCCCCGATGACCGGGGCTTGCATCAGGATGTTGAGGCGCCGTTGGTGAGCCGCCATGAGGAAGGCATCCATCTCTTTCCACGCCGCGGGAGTCTCTCTTGCGGGGTCCACAGGCCCGCCGGGTTCCATCGCGCTCCAATACGCCGCCATAAAGGTCCAGTGCAGATGCATCGCTTGTTCCGTGTCCAGGGCGGGGATCTTCGATGCGCCGAACATCCCGCCCCCCTTGCCGTCCCAACTGCCGGTGTGTCCGATGTAAGGCGAGGCAAAGCCTTCCAAATCGTTGTCAGCGGGAACGCCGCGCACGATTTCAATCGGGTGAGCCACCGGCGGGTAGCTTTGCGGAACACGGTTCAGGAGAACGAACAGCAGCGCTGTCAAAGAGGCCAAGCCCGCCAAAATCACTCCGCAACACCAAAGGAGGATTCTCAACCAGCGCCGGCGTTTGCCTCCGGATGAACTCATGGACCTGGTGCATTTGTGGAGCCAACTGCCTTGAGTTCGACCCAGAACCGGCTCCCTTTGCCCGGCTCCGATTCCACCCCCACACGTCCGCCCATCCGTTCGGCGCCTTTGCGCACTATCGCCAGTCCCAGGCCGGTTCCCGGATAAGCCTGCTTGCCGTGCAATCGCTGGAAAGCGCCGAATAGCTTCTGCTGGTCCGCGTTGCCAATCCCGATGCCATTATCCTGGACCGAGAGCCGCACCCAATCCCCGGAGGCCTCAGCCCAGAGGCGGATTTGAGGTTGCACCCCCGGGGCGATGAACTTCAGGGCGTTTGAAACAAGATTGTTGATCAGCAGCACCACTGTGGCCGGGTGCCCGATGATCTCCGGCAAGGGGCCGTCCACAGTCACGAGGGCATTTTTCCGCCGGATGTCGGCCTCGAGCAACGCCAGCGCCTCCCCCACTGCGGCTTGCAGACTGACTCTCTCCAGGCGTATCTCCGCCTGCGCCATCTTGCTGTACTCCAGCAGGTCATCCAGCAGTTGGGTCATCTGATCGGCCGACACAACGACCCGCTGCAGCAGCGACTGCCCATCGGGGCCGAGCTGGGTCCCATAATCCTCCAGAACCATGCTGGAAAAACACTTAATGGCCCGCAGTGGGGCGCGCAAATCATGCGCCGCGGTGTAGGTGAAGCTGCGCAGGTTCGCATTGGCCTGGAGGAGTTGGGCGCTGCGCTCCTGAACTTTCAGCTCCAGGTCCGCATTGGCCCGCGCCAACTCATCCCGCGCCTGGCGCAACGCTTCCTCGGCTCGCTTGCGCTCACTGACGTCCTGTTTGATGGCGATGAAATGCGTGATTTCACCTCGACCATCCTGGACCGGCGTCACCGTCATCTCCTCGTGGTAAGAACTGCCGTCCTTCCGCCGGTTCACCAGTTCGCCCTGCCAGACCCGCCCGGCCACAATCGTGTCCCACATCTCCTTGTAGAATCCAGGCTCATGCCGGCCAGACTTAAGCAGCCGCGGAGTCTGCCCGGCGACCTCGGCAATGCTGTAGCCAGTCAAACGCTCGAACGCCCTGTTGACCCATTGGATAACGCCCCGCCGGTCCGTGATGACTATGGCATTGGCTGCCGATTGCAAGGCGGCCGACTGCCACCGCAACTTCTCCTGAGCCCGTTCGGCGGATCGTTTCGATTCAACCATAAAACGTCACTCCCGGCCCCTCGCCTCCCGGACCGGTCCTTTCCCTGGCGTCCATCCTGGAAGCAAGCAAACGCCGTGTCTGGCACATCCAGAAGCGCGGCTGCAAGACCGATCCTACCCTCACCCCCTTTTCTCCGTGAAGCAAGCCGGCCTGGCCAAGTTGACCATTATGGACTAATATTGACTAAAATATGCAAAGCGAGTTCCAAACTCCGATAGAACAGGCAGTCAATTAAATTGAATATGCATACCTCAATCCAAGAATCGCCGATCCTCCGGAAAACCAAGGAGCTGTGCGAGACGATTTTGGAGCAGCCGAACATGCGCTCCATTCGCCAGCGCGTCGATGCGTTCATGGCAGACGCCGGAACCCGCGGCCAATATGACGGGCTGATTTCCAAAGGCCAGGCGCTCCAGCAGAAGCAACAGGCCGCGATGCCGTTGACCGGCGAGGAGATCGCCGATTTCGAGCACCATCGCGACCAACTGCTCAGCAATCCGATTGCCCGCGGGTACCTCGACGCGCAGGATGAGCTGCACGAGGTCCAAAAATCCGTCCACAATTACGTCAGCAAGACGCTTGAATTGGGCCGCATGCCGACCGAGGCAGACCTGGGGGACGGCTCCTGCGGGCACGGTTGCGGGTGCCACTGAATTCGTGTCGAGCGTGTCGAGCGTGTCGAGCGTGAAGCGTGCAGACCGCTCCGACGCCGCTACGCTCCACACGCTGCCCCGGCCGGGCCCTTCATTTTTTCGATTCGCCGGATCCAGATCCAGTCGCTGCCGGTCGCCCGGGTCCAGGTTGCGTCTCGCGCGGGCCAGTGGATGCGGACTCGGTTTCGCGCCGCGCAACACGCTGAGGTTCCGCAGCTAAGAGCGATCCTTCGGCGGTCGAAAAGAGCTCTCGACCCATCCGCATGGCCTTTCTGCCGGATACTCGAAGCCTCCAGGCCGTTCGCAAGAAACCCCGCCCGTGTCGGTTTACATCGCGAAAATTCGCCGCGTCTGCCCTCACTTCCTTCGAGTCCACGGCCACTCCCAGGGCCTCGATGAACTTGAGATCCTCGAAAAAAAAGTCCGCATTCCATAGGCGCAGAATGCCCACCAGCAGCTTGGCATGCCCATAGAGGCATTTGCGAAAGGCCTGCTCCGCATACTCCTCCGGGGGACAGTTGAAACGCTTGCAGAAAAGCGCCTTGAGCTGCTGCGGTTCTTGGGCCATGGGTCGCAACATAGCAACTGCAGGGCCAAGGTCAATTAATTTCCTGGCCTGCAGGCTACTTGAGATAGCTGATGCTATAGACTGGGATGCCGTCGCCAGAGCGAGTCATCGCGACCACTTGCCGGAGCGCGGTTTTGGGTTCAGCCGGCCTTGGGGCGGTCACGGCAGGGGTGTAGCTGTAGGGAGTGGGATCCGGCACCCATCTGCCCGCCCCGGGAGTGCTGGGCACCCAGGCGGATGGCTGCGGAGGGTCAACGTAATTGGCGGGAGGGGCATAGGCATAGGCCGGCTGCGAATAATCGCAGCTATAAGCCGGATAGCCGCAACCACAATAACAACTGCAACCCGGGCGGACGCCAAGCGAACACCCGAATACGCCCCCGAGGCCGATTCCGACCGAGAACGAGGGCCAGAAACCCCAGCAGTGCCAGCAGCCGTGGGCCATTGCGTTGCCGCCGAGGGCCAAAACCAGACTCAAGGTAAGGCCAATCTTCTTCATAATCTTGCCTTTCTTTGACTGCAAGCTACTCCCATTCGAGCCTGATGGGAAGTCATTTCTGGCAGCCGGATTTTTTTTGAACGGATTGCCCGCCATGCTTTCTAAACTGTTGTTGTTGGAATTGGGTTTGGTTTTTGGCGCGGTTGTGAGCGGCCCGTATTGGCGGGCCGCTCTTTTTTTCGTAACTGTTCAGGTGGGAGGGTGGGGCAGACCTCTGGTCTGCCGGTTAGCCGGGCCTCTGGCCCGGTGTTCCGACTGCACCAGGTTCACGGAGCCGGAGGCTCCGTGATGGCAGACCGGAGGTCTGCCCCACACCTGAACAGTTACTTTTTTCGTAACTGTTTGGGCGGCTGGTTTTTGGTGGGCCGAACCGCAACAGTTACCTTCTGTCAAGAGTCCGGGACTTCATTGGGCTTTCATCCGGGCGCCTTTGGCCGGCGCTGGGACCTCGCCGTCAAGCACGACCCACCTTCGGCACCCCGTAGTGCCGGCCTGGCCGGCCCCGTCCGGTTTGGCGATGGCTTTGAGCACGCACTTGCCGGAGCCTGCGGGCACGGCCATGGGCAGATCGACGGTGGCGTGCCCGAGTGGCCAAAACCAAGTGGTTTTGGCTTGCCATTTTACTCAAGGCTGGCATTTTACTGTTCACTAAAACATTCAATTTGAGTAAAACCAAAACCATCACCACCGAGGCACAGCTCCGGGAGGCTGCGGCGAAAGCCTTGGAGCAGGATGAGGTCTTGTGCTGGCGATGGAAGGTTTTTGAACCGGGGCGGGAAGGCGATATTGACGCGCTACTGGAACTAAAGCTTGACCGGCGAAGACTGGTCTTCGAGGTGGAGTTTAACCTGACCCCTTCATCGCGTGCGGTGGAGTGGCTGTCCAATCGGGAGGGCCAAAGGCCCAGATTCTTGGTCGCCCCGTCGCTTTCAGAAGTTCTGGTGCAACACTGCCGCGCGCACGGAATCAGTTGCCTCGACTTGAATGGCCGACAATGGATTCGCGCCGAGGGACTGGTAGTTGACCGACGACCATCGGACGGACGGCGGTTCCGTCCGGCACAGTGTTCGCCCGACCCATTTCAGCCGAAGAGTTCGCGCCTGGTCCGGGCGCTGCTGGCCGACCGCCAGCGCCGTTGGACGCAGAAGGAATTGCGGGAACGGACGGGGCTGAGTCCGGGCCTGGTTTCGCGGTTGGTCCGCCATCTGGAAAATGAAGGGCTGTTGGCTCGGCACGAGCGAACTCTCTGGTTGCGGCAACTGGATGGGCTGCTGGACCAATGGGCGAGGGTGGACGATTGGGGCAGACGCACAACGCTCCGGCAGTATTCCTTGTTGGCAGCGGACTTGGAGGAGACCGCGCAGCGGCTATTAACAGTTTACCCGAAGGCTGACCGGCTGGTGTTCACTCAATGGTTCGCGGCTAATCTGCGACATCCCTACACGACACCCCCAGTGGTGTCGGCATACGTGCCTCTGTTTCCAGAGGAACAGGTTGAGCGGGAATTGGGTGCGAGGCAGGTGGCGGACGGCGGGACGTTGTGGCTGGTTGTGCCGGCTGACGAGGGCGTGTTTCGCGAAACCCAACGGGTTGGCCAATTCGCGCTGGTTTGTGACGCACAAATCTACCTTGACCTCTTGCACGCCGGCTTGCGTGGACCTGACCAGGCGAGGGCGCTGCGCGAATGGGAGGGATTCGGGAGTTCCACAGCGTGAGCAAGTTCGCCAGCTTCGCCCAGTACCCAAAGCTTGGTTTGGCCGGAGCCGAGGCAGTGTTGCTCACGGCGTGGGCTTCGTTGAGCCGATACCTGGAGGGACCAGACGTGGCCATTGGCGCGTTTCATGCTGAGGCTAATGCCTCCAATCGTGGCTATGCGCGTGCGGCGGCAGCGTTGCGAAAGCACTTTCTCGATACGAGTCAGAGTGGCCCGGTTCGGTGTGCTGCCTTTGCGTTAGAGGGCCAAGCTGGCACAGAAGATTTTCAATCTCGCCAACGCCGGATAATGGAACAGATGGTCACTGTTGGGCGTGCGCTGCTGGAAAGCCGATGATGGGCACGGCGGTTGGTACGGGAGGCGGCGCTGAGCGCTTGTCAGCGGAGCGCAGCGTCCACCGGCGACGGGAAATTCCCGGGGACCCGGTTTTCACGCGTTGGCGGATGTGAACTTTCCTTGCCGCCGTTGCTCCGGCAGCGCTATTCTCCGTGCCGAATATGGAAAAGGCGCACTACCGCCGATTGCCCGTTGTCTCGCACGGAGCCGAGTATCTGGTCATCGGCTATCTGATACGGCGGAACATCCTCGCCTACAAAGCGCCGCCGAACAACGAGGGTTACGACCTCATCTGCATCCACCCTGACCCCAAGAAAGTGACGAGGCAGATTCGGGTTCAGGTCAAGAGCCGGTACCAAACGGATTGCGACCGGGCGTTTCCAGTCAAAGAGCAGACGTTTGAGGCCTTTGACTGTCTGGTAGTGACGTTTCTGAACATCGGATACTTCTACTGTGGGAAAGCTGTATTGGAAGGCTACAGAGAGCCGGAGCGTTACGCGTTTCCGGCACAGTGGATTCGGGAGCACCACAAGAAAGTTGAATCCGGCTGGGACAAGGTCCACACGAAAGGCGAGGAATTAGAAAACTTCAAGAACAAGAGGGGATTTGAACTTATTGCGAGGGACCTGGCGATTCCCTATCCAAGTTGAGCATTACCCTTTGACCGCGCCAGCAGCCTCGAAAATCGATTCTCCGTCCGGTTATTCCCGACCGCCACCGCCATCGGCCGCCGCTGCCCGATGATCACCCCCAGCCTCGTGCCCCGTGTGATTCCGCCGTAAACGATATTGCGCTGCAGCAGGACGCATCGGCGAATGGCCGGTGTCGGCACGTCACGCCCAGGCCAATATGACTGCGCCGCTCACGATGAGCGCCCCGCCGAGGTATTGGTGCCAGTTCAGCTTCTCTCCGAGCAGAACTGCGGCCAGCGCGATGGCGAACACCACGCTCAGCTTGTCCACGGGCGCTACGCGTGAGGCCTGGCCCAGTTGGAGAGCGCGGAAGTAACAGAGCCAGGAGAGTCCGGTAGCCAGGCCGGAGAGAGTTAGAAAGACCAGTGTTCGTTGCGACAACTGGCGCAACGAAGCCGCCGGGTTCGTCGCCAGCGCGATGACCCACGTGAAGGCAAGAACTACCGTCGTGCGCACCGCCGTCGCCAGGTTGGAATCCACCCCGGCCACGCCGACCTTGGCAAGGATGGCGGTGATGCCGGCGAAAAAGGCAGAGAGCAAAGCCCAAAGCATCCAGTTCATGCCGCCAAGCCTGCCTGAAAGAAGCCTGTTCAGTCAAATCCGGGCAAAACTTTCCCTTTACCATTTTGGCTTTTCATATACCGTGAAGCACTGAATTTTTATTGCACTTATGGCAAAAACTGAAGTTATTCTGACTCACAATATCGTTGGCCTGGGCGCCGAGTCCGACCAGGTGAAAGTCGCCGCCGGTTACGCCCGCAACTTCCTGTTCCCCCAGGGACTGGCCGTGCCCCTCACCTCAACCAATAAGCGCCGATTGGAAGTCCTCAAACAGCGCCGGGCCGAACGCGAAGCCCACGAGTTGAACACCACGACCGAGTTGGCCAAGAGCCTCTCCAAATTGATCTGCGTTCTCACGGTCAAGACCGGCGAGGACGGCAAGATGTTCGGCACCGTCACCTCCGGCATGATTGCCGACCAGCTCAAGACCCAGTTCGACGTCAGCCTCGACAAACGCAAAATCCATCTCGAGCTGCCCATCCGCGCCTTGGGCGAACACGACGTCGAATTGCACCTTCACCAGGACGTGAAGGCGACGCTCAAGGTCCGCGTCGAGAGCAGCACTCCCCTGCCCGAAGCCGCCGCCCCTCCAGCCGAAGCCAAAAAGGAAGAGCCCAGGACTGAAAAACGCGGCAAACGCCCGGAAACGGCCCCCGAAAAGGCCGCGGGAGCCGAGAAGAAAGCGCGCCCCGCAAGAGCCGAGAAACCCGCCAAAGCCGAAAAAACGGCCAAGCCTCAGAAAACCGAGTAAGAACCGGCCGCACTTGCCAGGGCGCGCAGCCGCAGGCCGAGTTCAGCGCCAGGCACGGGTTATTCCACCGGGATCTTCTCGCCCTTGCCCGGCGGCTTGGAAAGCTGCGCGATCCGGGCGTCGATCATCGCCCGAATGCCCTTGAGGACCTCCATCCGGGCCGTCTCGAAGTGCCGCCGCGCCTCCTCGGGCGGCCCCAGCCGCCGTAGGAAGTCGCTCAAGGCAGGCCCCGCCCCCTGGCAGAGACAGGCGCCGCGTTCCGGTTGTGAGGATTTGCGTGTTGTCTTGTTATTCATGTTGCCTCCTGCAGTTCTACCACCAGCATGCCGTCCTCGAGCCGCGCTCGGGCCGGCGACAAGCCCGTCATCGAGCTGGGCAGGCCAATGTGCCGCCGCACCGTCCCTATCTCGATGACCAGTTCCTCTCCCTTCTTGAACAGCCCGACTTCGCCCTTGGCGGCAAAGGGCGCCTGCATGCGCACTTCATATACCCCGTCCCGCTTGCCGAAGGAATACGGCCGCTCCGTGCGCGTCACGGCGGCCGGGTCCTCACGGCTGCCGTAAAGGCCGCGCGCCAGTTCGCGAATTCGCTCCAGGCCCAGCACCTCGTGCTGGAACAAGGGCACCCGCCGAACCGGCACCGGGGCGAAATAGGCCTCGATCTCCTCGAGGAACTTCTGCTGCGTCCGCCGCCACTCCGCGAAAAACCCGTCCCGGACCTCGTCCGGAAGGACCCGGTTGACGAGCACCTGGTCCACGGTCAGGCCGTGCAGCGAAAAATAGACGAACGCCCGCTGCGTCTCCCGCACGACCATCTTCTCCGCGTTGGTGACCAGCCGCACGCTGGTGACCTGGGGGTCCTCGAGCAGTTGGTCAATGCCCTCGATCTGGCCGAACAACTCCTTGACACTGGCAAAATAGCTGTCCGGCGGCAGCTCGAAGGAGATGACCCGGTTGGCGATGGGCCGCACCGCTCTCAAGAGGCCGCGCTGGATGGGAAAGATATGCTCCATGTACCACTGCATCGTCGTCGGCATCGAGACAAACCGCAGGCTCTCGCCCGTCGGCGCGCAATCCAGCACCATCACGTCGTAGCGCTTTTCCTTGTGCCATTGGTTGACGTAGAGCAGGGCGCTCAGTTCTTCCATCCCCGGAAAGATGGCCATCTCCTCCGCCTCCACCTGGCTCAAACCGGAGGTCCGCAGCAGCGAACTGATGTAGGACCAGATGCGATGCCAATGCCGCTTGATCTCTTTTTGGATGTTGACCTCGTGAATCCAAAGATTATCGGCGATGCGATACGGATCGGCGGTCCTGGCGTCGAACAGGCCGGATTCCAGGTCGAAAGCATCGGCCAGAGAATGCGCCGGGTCGACGCTCATCACCAGCGTGCGATACCCCAACTCCGCCAGGCGCGTCCCGGTCGCCGCCGACAGGCTCGTCTTGCCCACGCCGCCTTTGCCGCTGAACAGAAGAATGCGCATCTGTGCCGAATCTACCCAATTCCACGACCGTTGGCCAGTCCAAACCTTGAGGTTTCACACCCCTATACCAGTTTTCAGGTGCGCGGGCAGGAGTGGGTCAAGTGTCTGGTGTCGAGTGTCGAGTTACGGAACTGCAAACGGGGCCGAAGTCCAGTGCAGGCCACTTTTCATTAACACCGAGGCTTTAGCCCGGTGATCTGAGGAGCCACGATTCATTAGCCGTTTCAACGGCTTACCTCAGGTGGCAAACTGTTGATATGGTTTCGGGCGATGCGAATTGATGCCGGTTCGGGAGCCGTGACTCACCCTGGCGCCAGATCGGGCATTGGCCGCAGGGAACACGGTTTCACGGCACGGGCAATGCGGGCTTCAAGTTTGTCAGCGGCGGTTTCCAAGTCGTAGTGCGTCTGCAAGTCCATCCACCAGCCGGGGCGCGTGCCGAAATAACGCGAGAGGCGCAAGGCGGTGTCGGCGGTCACGGCGCGCTGGCCGCGGACGATCTGGCTCACCCGCATGGGCGTGACGCCAAGGGCTTTGGCGAGCGCGTACTGGCTCAAGTTCAGCGGCTCCATGAAGTCGTGAAGGAGGATTTCGCCGGGATGCACCGGGGCGATTTTTTGGGTCTTCATAAATTCAATGGTAATCCACAATCTCAACGTCCTGCGCGTCTTCACCGTGCCAGCGAAAGCATAGGCGCCATTGGTCGTTGACGCGGATGCTGTGCTGTCCCGCGCGATTGCCTTTCAAGGCTTCCAAGCGGTTGCCGGGCGGCAGCGACAGGTCACGCAGTTCGCGTGAGCGATCAAGCTGCGTGAGCTTGCGCAAGGCCGCGCGCTCAATCTGCGGCGGCAGGCCGTGGTCACGCCGCCGCTGCCACAACCGCTCTGTCTTCCGGCAAGCGAAGTTGGCAATCACCATACCAATTTATCGTTTCGCGATAATATGTCAAGCCGGGGATGCGCCGGGCGTCAACTCGGTTCATGCGACTCAGTGACTGGTCGGTCATACGCTGACGGCATTCCAGCAAACGGGGCCTTCTGACAACGAGGATTTCGAGAGAGGCGCAGCCATCGGTTTCCGGCGTTTCGAGAACCAGCGGAAAACCATTTGCGAGCGCCTGGTTGCCCGGTTTGCTCGCTTGCAGCTTTCGTGGAAGCGGGGTAGTTTTCCAGACATGAGCACGAAGGCGAGTTGGCAGAGTTGTTTTGTTTAACGAGAGCGACATTATGAGCACCGCAGACCTGCCCATCCGAATTGACACCGAGAAGATCGCGGCATTCTGCCGCGAACGGGGCATTCGCAAGCTGAGCCTGTTCGGATCGGTACTGCGCGAGGACTTCGATCCGCGGCGCAGTGATGTGGACGTGCTGGTGGAGTTTTTGCCGGGCCGGACGCCCGGTTGGGAATATTTCGGCTGGGGGGAGGATCTCGGCAGGATTCTTGGCCATAAAGCGGATCTGTGTTCACAGCTCAACCAGTACATCGAAGAACAGGTCCGCCGTGACGCCATGACCATCTATGAGAAAACCTGATCCGCGCGTCACGCTGCGGCAGATTCTCCAACACGCGCGGCACGCAGGGGAACTTTGTTCCGCCAAGACACTCCCTGAGATTCTGTCGAATTGGCAGACGCGACTGGCTTTCGAGCGCGTCATGGAGGTTTTAGGCGAGGCAGCCAAACGACTGCCGGCTGAGTTGCGCGCGAAATATCCTTCGGTGGATTGGAGAGGCGCAGCCGGAATGCGCGACCACCTCACCCACGGCTACGACATCGTTGACTACGAAGTGTTGTGGAAGGCGGCGCAGGAGCGCCTTCCGGGTCTGCTCGCAACCGTCGAGCAGATGCTGCGGGATCTGGAGGAGAGTTCCGGGAACCCAGCAAGTTGATCCCTCAACGCCTACGGTCAGGTCCGGGTCGTTGTTTTTGGCGCCGGCGGGCCTGGGACTACCTGGGCGAGATTGGCCCGGAACGCGCGGTGTACCTTTTCTCCAAGGCCATCAACCTCGACTTTGCTGAATAAAACCTCTGCAACAGAGGCGCCGCCAGGAAGCTGGCTGGAATTTCGACGCAGAACGGTCCCCCCAAGTCCAGGCCTGCCCAGGCCGCCGAGCTTTCAAGCCCACCAACCTCTAAGAGCCCGTTTGCCGTTGTTCCTGGTGGGGATAGGGGGTTCGGCCTGCGACGTCGAAGAAGAATCGCCGGAGGCGGGTGAGGCCCATCTGACCAGGAACCTTGTCGCGGCCCTACGTGTGCGCCGCGATTGCCGAGTTCGGATGGGGCCAGGTCTCGGTCGTGCAGGGTTCCCAGTCACACTTCCCCTGTCTAAAATGGGTTGGGCGTGCCGGGGGTTATCGTCTAAGCTTGCCTCCTGTGGCTTGGGGTGGTTCAGTCTTGGTGCGCAAATGTCCTGAGTATGAGTTTCAACCTGGGACCATTTGAGGCGATGCTGCTTGCCGAGTTGCGGGTTGGCCTTTCGCCTCTTTTTTACCTGCGGCTTGCTGACATCGACGACGACTGGGCCTTTCTCCTAAAGGTGCATTCGTTCTTTGAGGGAGTCATCACGAATCTGATCCATGAGAAACTGCGACTTCGCCCAAATTGCAGCGAGAGCGCGAGTCCCCGTGACTCGTTCATATCGCGTATGCATCTCGCAGAGCGTTTGGGCGTGCTTGAGCCTGACTATCGCGCTTTTCTTATGGGTCTAAACCGGTTGAGGAACGATATCACCCACAACATTCGCTTCATCGACTTCGACCTGCGCCGATATGTTGACAGCCTGTCTGACACGGAGTTTCGCCGGACAGCCGCCGCCCTCTGCGCGGGCCTTAAGAACGGTCCAGCGAGTAATTTCCCGGCAGCACATCTCATGCCTGTGGCGAAGTCCACCCGGCCCCGGCAGGTCAACACCGTTCGGGAGTTGTTCTGGCAGTCGGTTCCGAGGTTCTCCATCTGGCTTGCCGGTTACATGACGCTCGACCTGCTCTCACTCCACTTCCATTTCGAGAAAACGTCCGGCGTTTGGCAGCCGACCGACAGCGACCTCAACGCCAAGTTGCAAGACCTGTTGCTCGACCCTGCCGTTCTGAAACTCCAACAGAAGAAGGACTAGTTCGGGGATAGGCGCGTTGTTGAGCCGTCATACCCGGCTCCGCAATCGCGGGAGAGGAGCAGTTGGAGCGCGTCACAGTCCTTCCCTAAGACCCGTCGGAAAGTTCCGAGAGCGCGTTAGAAACTCGGGAAAATTCATCTGAAACGGCGTCGAGGAAGTTGCCGGTTTTCGTGACGGTTTCGGCGAAGGTCTTGAGATTAAGTTGCCTCCCGAGCAGGCCGGACGGTTTTCCGGCTGTGTCTTTTGTGTAGCGGGCGGCTTGGGATCTGGGATCCATATCTTGAAATTGCGTGAGCGTGTCTCCAACGGCGTCCAAATCCGATGTTGGAGGGTTATCTGACCACTTTTCGATTGCCAGCCGACAAATAGCCCACAATTCGACTAAGCTGTGTGTCTTGTCCAGACGCCTCACTGGTTTTTTGTCCAATGCATCGGCATCCCAGATGAGGGACTTCAAGCGAAGTTCCAGGAAGTGCCGGTAGAGGAACACAATCGGGAAAACCAGCCAGTTGATGGACATGGTTCCATCGCGCGTTTGCTCGACGAGCCTCTCAGCGGCCATTCTGTAGGCGGCGACGTACGTTTCCCACTGTTCGTCTGATCTTGTTTGAACGAGAAAGAAACCGTCGCCGCTGGGTGTCACCAAGGCGTCACCCTTTTGGGGCCAGAGTATATCGAGCTTGTCATCCAAAAGTGGAGTTGCAGAATCATTCACGCCTGGAGCGTAGCGTAGATTGGGGTCCGGGCCAAGGAGCTTCTGGTCTTTCTGCCGCTTGTTCCGACTGTTCTGGCGGAGCCGGTGCGCGTTGGCTTGTGGTGGCGGGACGCAGGGCGGCTCAGAGGTGGATCAGCGGCTCGAAGTTGCGGGGGAGCGGAGGCAGTTCTCGGGTGGCCGAGCCGGAAAGAGGCCGCCGACCTTCATTTAGTGCGGTTTGCAGGAGGAAGGGTGCCTCATGTCCGGGTAACTCCCGAATAATCGAGCCGCCCCGAATCGCCGGCAAGACGGACCGAAAGCGCTGATGCCCGTTCGCGCGAGCTTTGCCCTGGTGGTGTCGGATTTGAAGCCAGTTCCGCGACGGGTGGGGATGGGGCGCGGTGCTGGCTTCAAATCTGGCACGACCAGGCAGTTGTCGGGGCGGAGCGTTGGCGTGTTGGCATTCGGCTTGGTCTTCGTGTTGTTGGCAAGCCGGACGATCCGCCTTCGTCAAGGCTACGGCGGGACAGGCAACACGGGAACGCGGAGCGGGGAATGCCGCTTTTGGGGCAGCAGGCGGGACCGGCGAGACCATGATTGCAGCAGAGAGAAGTTGCCATTCCGCTCTAGTGGGTGTTTAATAAGGCCATGAACGGAAGCGTCGTCGTCCAGGGTCCTGAAATCCTCGGTGGCACCCCGGTTTTCGCGGGTACCCGGGTCCCGGGGCGCAACCTGCTTGATTACCTGGAAGGCAGTTACACGCTTGACGAATTTCTCGAAGACTTTTCCAGAGTGACCAAAGCCCGAGCGGTCGCGTTTCTGGAACAGGCCAGCGCCAAACTCCTGGCGGCGGCTTGAAATGAGAGTGGTTCTCGACGAGTGCCTGCCAAAGCGATTGACTCGCGAACTGCGCGTTGTTGGCGGCTAAGCGGCACCTCACCAGTCTTTCCGTGCCCGGCGGAGGTCCGATGGCTTGGCTTTGGGATTGGCGGGCAGCACCATTTCTTCGCCTTTCTGCGAGCAGGGTTTCAGCCCCCACAGATCGATTTCTTCATTGCAGTCTGGACCGTTGGGTTCATATTGCCGCGCGCGTAACCGTTTACATAGCTATCCAGCATGATCGAGGGCGACCTTTTGCAGGAAAACCCGTCGCCGTATGGCGCGGGCAGGGCGGGGCCCGTGCAGGACTATCTGCGCGAGCTCGAGCGCGCCCTCAGACGCGGCGAGGCGACGGAGCACACGCACCGGGGGACGCTCAAGACACTGCTCGAGGCGCTCGCGCCCGGTATCGTTGCGACGAACGAGCCGAAGCGGTCCGGGTGCGGCGCCCCCGATTATGTCATTTCCCGCGAGCCGGGCGGGCTTACGCTGGGCCACGTCGAGGCCAAGGACGTCGGGGCGGACCTCGCCAGGGAAGAGCGCGGGGAACAGGTCGGGCGTTACCTGGCGGCCCTGCCCAATCTGCTGCTCACCGACTACCTGGAATTCCGCTGGTTTGTGGATAGCAAGAAACGGGAGACGTTCCGGCTGGCAAACGCGCTCCCCGGCGGCAGGATCACTGCCGTTGCCGAGGAGGACCTCGAGCGCGCCCGGCGTCTGTTGATCGGCTTCCTTTCGGAGCGGCCGGCGGGTATTGCGTCGGCCGAAGAACTGGCTCGGCGGTTGGCGGGCCTCGCCCACCTGATTCGCGATGCCATCCTGCGGGCCTTCCAGAGGCAGGAGGCCTCCCAGCAACTGCGGGACTGGCGCCAGGCCTTCGCCGCCACCCTGCTTCCCGAGTTGGCGCCCCAGGACAACCCGCAAAAGGAGACCGAGGCCGTTAATGAGTTTGCCGACATGTTTGCCCAAACGCTCGCTTATGGATTGTTCAGCGCCCGCGTGGCCGGCGGGGCGGGCAAATTCACACGCGAGAGGGCGCAGAGGCTCATTCCGCGCACCAATCCCTTCCTGCGCGCGTTTTTCGAGCAGATCACCGGCGCGGCGATGGATGACGAGCCGTTCGCGGGTTATGTCGAGGACCTGATCCAGAACCTGGACCACGCCGACCTCTTTCACATTCTGGAGGGCTTCGGCAAACGCGGCCCCCGGCGCGACCCGGTGGCGCACTTTTACGAGACCTTTCTCCAGGCATACGACCCCAGACTCCGCCAGTTGCGCGGTGTTTATTATACGCCCGAGCCGGTGGTAAACTACATCGTCCAGAGCATCGATCGCCTGCTCAAGAGCAAGTTCGGCATCAAGGCCGGCCTGGCCGACCACGCGAAAGTGAAGGTCAAACGCAAGCAGAGCGACGGCGAGGCCGGCGAGGAGACGCACCGGGTGCTTATCCTCGACCCGGCGACGGGCACGGCCACGTTCCTCTACACCGTGCTGGATTTCATCCGTTCCCAGTTCAAGAGCAAGAAGAACGCCGGCCAATGGGGCGGCTACGTTCACGAGCACCTGTTGCCGCGCCTCTTTGGGTTCGAATTGCTCATGGCCCCTTATGCCGTCGCCCACTTCAAGCTTGGCCTCGCCCTGGCCGCGATGGACGAGGAACCGCTCTTTCGCCAGCAATGGAGCTACGAGCCGCGCGCCAACGAGCGCCTGAACATCTTCCTGACCAACACGCTGGAGGACCTGGAGCGCGCCGCCGAACAGTTTGGGCCGCTGCGCGCCCTGAGCGATGAAGCCAACTCCGCATACGAAATCAAAAAGGCCAAGCCGGTCCTCGTCGTGCTGGGCAATCCCCCGTACTCCGGCCACAGCGCGAACAAGGGCGAGTGGATTTCAGGGCTCGTCCGCGATTACTACTTCTGCGACGGCAAACCGCTGGGCGAGCGGAATCCGAAATGGCTGCAGGACGACTACGTGAAGTTCATCCGTTGGGGCCAGTGGCGCATCGAGCAGACCGGCCAGGGAGTGCTGGCCTTTATCACCAATCACGGCTACCTTGACAACCCTACCTTTCGCGGCATGAGGCAACACCTCATGCGGACCTTCGACGAGATCCGCATCCTGAATCTGCACGGCAACACCAAAAAGAAGGAAACGGTGCCGGACACCGGCCAGGCGGATAAGAATGTCTTCGACATCCAGCAGGGCGTGGCCATCGGCATCTTCGTGAAACTGCCGCCCGGCGCGCGAACCAGAAGGCCGCAGGGCGGCCTGGCCGCGGTCTTCCACGCCGACCTGTGGGGCGCCCAGCGAAAGAGCAAATACGATTGGCTTGACGGCAATCACATTGACAGCACGAGCTGGACCCCGCTGGTCCCCGCCTCGCCGCAATACCTGTTCGTGCCACAGGACACTAAACGGCTTGGAGAATACGAGCGCGGCTGGCGAATCACCGAGATGATGCCGGTGAACGTCCTGGGCTTTCAGAGCCATCGGGACGACTTTGCCATCGCCATGGACAAGCAGGAAATTGAATGCAGGCTCTTGGCATTGAGGTCTCCCTGGCTCAGCGATGACGACCTGAGACGGGGGTTTTCGCTCCGAGACAATCGCGACTGGAAACTCGCCGCCGCGCGAGCCAGGCTCAGGCAGACCGTGGAGTGGGGCGAACCGCTCATTCGTTGCCTGTACCGCCCGTTCGACAAGCGTTGGTGCTACTTTGACGAGATAGCGATGGATTACCCCCGCCGCGAGTTGAAGACACATGTGGCGAAGAAGGAGAATCTCGTGATCTGTCTGACGCGGCAGACGCGCGCCCCTGAGTGGCGCCATGCCCTTGCAGCGGAATTGCCGACTCCGGCGGTTTTTCTCGAGATCAAGGATGGCTCCACTGTTTTTCCACTTTACCTTTACCCCGACGGCGGCCTGCCGGAGGAAGACCTATTCGCGCACGAGAACGGCCGCCGCCCCAATCTGAGCGGGGAATTCGTCCGCGACCTCTGCGGGAAGCTGCAGGTCAAGTTCGTTCCGGAGGGGTTGGGCCGGCCCGGCAAACAGGAGGTGGGGCCGGAGCTGATCTTCAATTACGCTTATGCCGTGTTTCACAGCCCGGCGTACCGGAAGCGATATTCGCAGTTTCTGCGCGGGGATTTTCCGCGGCTCCCGCTCACGAGCAATCCCGAGTTGTTTCGCGCCTTGGCCGGTATCGGCGGGGAGTTGGTGGGTTTGCACGCCAAGGGCAAAGGAGGGCCTCATGGCCTCAGTTACCCGGTCAACGACGCCAACGTCGTGGAAGGCGTTCGTTACCAGCCGCCGCAGGGCAAGGAGCCGGGGCGTGTCTGGATCAACGACCGCCAATACTTTGAGGGCGTGCCGGAATCCGCCTGGACCTTCCCCATCGGCGGCTATCTGCCGGCCCAACGCTGGCTCAAGGACCGGGTTGGACGCACCCTCGGTTTCGACGACCAGGCGGAATATCAACGCATCGTCTGGGCGCTAATCCAGACGCGGCGTTTCATGGGCGAGATTGACGCCTGCATCGAACAGCACGGCGGCTGGCCGCTTAAGTGACGGCCACCGCACTTCACCAATCTTTGAGCGGCCGGCGGACGTCCGACGGCCTGGCCTTGGGATTGGCGGGCAGCACCATTTCTTCGCCTTTCTGCGAGTCCAACAACTGCTGAGCCTGTTGCGGCGTCATCTGGCCGGCGGGAACGGCGGCCGCCTGCTGCTCTTTGTCTTTCTCATCGGACTCCTTGGGCTGGCCGGAAGATTGTTTGGGCTCTTGCTGCTTCTGTTCCTGGGATTGGCCGGCTGGCTGCTGTTGCTTCTGGTCGTCCTGCTTTTGCTGCTGTGACTGCTGGTCTTGCTGGGATTGATCCTGCTGCTTCTGTTGGTCTTGCTGCTGCTGCTGTTGTTGCTGCTTTTGGTCGTCCTGCTTTGGGTTCTGCTGGTCTTGCTTTTGCTGCTGCTGCTGGTCCTGATTTTGTTGCTGATCGGACTTGTTCTGCTGGGATTGCTGCTGCTGTTGCTTGAGTTCCTCGAGCTTCTTCTTCACGAACTGGAGGTTGAACTTGGCGTCCTGGTCCTGCGGGTTGAGCTTGAGGCTGTTCTGGAAATCCGAGATCGATTTCTTCCAGGCCTCCCCTCGCTTCGAGGGGTCGGGGTCCTGTTCGCCAAGGTAGTACAGGGTGTTGCCGCGGTTATAGTAAGCCATTCCTTGCAGCCGCAGATCGGAGGCGTTGGCGGCCTCGTCGAACTGCTTGGCGGCTTCGTCGAGTTGATGGCCGCGATAAGCGGCCGCCCCGGCGTTGAAATGAAGGCGAGAGTCGTCGCCCTTGCGCTCGAGCAATTGCTGGTATTGCTTGAGCGCCTGATCGTACTTGCCGTCCTTGTATTCGCGCAACGCCCCGGCCGGAGAACCGAAAACCAACCCGGGCCACAAGAGCCAAGCCGCCAGAGCCGCGGCACAGGCCTTGGACCACGGTTGATAAGCAATCCGGCATTCAAGGGTCGAGGGGCGAGGGTCGAGGGGCGAGGGGCGAGGGTCGAGGGGCGGTCGGCACAAATCAGCCTTTGTACACCCTTGGCCCCTGCATTCTGTCCCGGAGGGACATCTGAGAATAGCTCGGCGTTTCAACGCCGGGATCAGCCCGCAGACAAACTCCGTCCCGAAGGGACGGTTGAAAACCAAGGGCCGTTTCGGCCGTCCCTTCGGGACTTGTCCCTCGGCGCGTCCAAACCCGGCGTTGAAACGCCGGGCTATTTCCGTAGGTCCCTTCGGGACAGAGGCTCCGGTGCCGGGCGCGTTCAAAAGCTGATTCTCGTCGTTCATGCAAAGCCTCCGTTTCATATCAAGGACTCAACGCTTCCACTCTGCTCGACGCTTCCACTCTCGAGCGTCTCGATGCCCCTCGCTTCCGTTCAGGGAGGAGCGTTTCCACCAGCAGCAACACCAGGGCCAGGACCAGCGGCCAATGATAGCGTTCATGGTAGCGTTTGATGAGCTTCTCCTGATGCTCGGACTTGGGCAGCTTGGCCAGCCACCGGTCGTAGAGCTCATCCATGACCTTGGCCCCGCGCAACGGCCAATAGTATCCCCCCTCGGTGGCGCCCGCAATTCTCCGCAGCAGGTCCTCGTCCAGATGGGATTTGACGGCATTGCCCTGTTCATCGCGGATGTAATCGCTGTTGCCTTTGGCATCCTGGATGCGGAGGATCTCCCCGGCGGTGGTGCCCACGCCGATAGCATAAATGCGCAGCCCGGCCTCGGCCGCCTTTTTGGCCGCCTCGATCGCCCCCGGCTCATGGTCCTCGCCGTCGGTCAAGAGCACCAGCACTTTGTAATTGTCTTGGTCCTTGAAGGCGGTCATGGCCGTGTCGATGGCCTCGGCCAGGGCGGTGCCACCCTGGGGAATGGTGTTCACATCCAGCAGTTCGACGCTTTGTCGAAAGGCCGAATCATCGACTGTCAGCGGGCATTGCAGGAAGGCCGAACCGGCGAAGGCCACCAGCCCAAGACGGTCGGACTTGGCGCGCTGCATCAGTTCCAGGGCCGCCAGTTTGGCCCGCGCCAGACGGTTGGGCGCGATGTCCTCCGCCAGCATGCTCTTGGAAGTATCGATGGCCACGACGATGTCCAGCCCGCGCATTTTGGCCGCTTCCCAATCGAATCCCCATTGCGGCCTGGCCAACGCCAGGATCAAGAAAACTACTGCCAGAACCAGGCAGCCCAGGCGGACCTTTTGGCGCCTGGGCGACAGACCCACCGTCAAGCCAGGCAGCAGGCGCGCCTGGATGAATTGGGTCCTCAACTCCTGGCGCTTCCGCCAGGACCACCAGAAAAAGAGCACCAGCGCCGGCGGAAAGACCAGCAGCAGCCATAGCGTTTGAAGGTGGGCGAAGGTCATGCGACACCCCGAGGGTGAAGTCCTGAGCCCGCAGGGAAATCCGAAATCCGAAGGCCGAAATCCGAAGGAAATCCGAAATCCGAAATCCGAAATCCGAAGGCCGAGATCGCAAAGCGTTCAGGCATTGGCTCTGCACTCAATACTGAGGCCACAGGCGCTTCCTTGTCACGCAGCGACCGCACCGAATGAGGGACCATCTGCGGACTTCGCGGATTTCCTTCGGATTTCGGGGCCTCGGATTTCCTTCGGATTTCGGGGCTTCGGATTTCGGACTTCGACCTTCTCCTCACGGCAGCCTCCGCAAACGAGTATGGCGCAAGAGCGTCTCCAGGAGCAACAGTCCCAGCCCCGGCGTGATCATCCAGGCAAAGAGCTCTTCATGGTGCGCGTATTTCTTGACGTCCGCCTCGGTCTTTTCCAACTGGTCGATCTCGGCGTAGATGGCCTGGAATTTTTGCGCGTTGTCAGCGCGGTAATACTTTCCCCCGGTCATGCGGGCGATGCTTTGCAGGGTATCTTCATCGATGTCCACCGGCTCGAGGCGGTAGCCGGTTTTCCGATGAAACCGGTCATAGCTCGGCATCGGGGCCATCCCGCGCATGCCCACGCCGATGGTATAGACCTTGACCTTGAGGGCCTTGGCCGCCTCGGCGGCGGTGAGCGGGGCGATTTTGCCGGCATTATTCTGCCCGTCGGTCATCAGGATGACGATTTTGCTTTTAGACTTCAGTTCCCGCAAGCGGTTGATCCCGGTGCTGAGCGCCGAGCCGATGGCGGTCGAGCTGTCGTCGATGGCCCCCAACTCGAGGCGCTCGATATTCTGCAGGAGAAACTCGTGGTCCAGGGTCAGCGGCGAGGCGATATAGGCCTGGGTTGCAAACACCACCAGGCCGATGCGGTCGCTGGGCCGCCTGGCGATGAATTTCTTGAGCACCTCTTTGGCCATCGCCAGCCGGCTGAGCCGGCCGCGGGCCACCTCGAAATCTTCCGACGCCATGCTGCCGGACATATCCAGGGCCACCACGATATCGATGCCGCTGGCCTTGATCTGGGTTTCGCTTCGGGTCAAGCGCGGCTGGGCCAGAGCCAAAATGAACAAGATCAGTGTCAGCCAGCGCATCGCAGCCAGGAAGCCTCCGGAACGGGTTCGGGTCACGTTTACAATCCCGCGCACCAGTTGGACGGAGGAATAGACGAATGCCGGCGGCCGCCCACGCTTGCCTTTGAGCCATGCCAGCACCGGCAGCAGCGTCAGGAGCAGGAGGAAGTATGGATGGGCGAAAGTCATTCGAGTGCGGAATGCGGAGTGCGGAGTGAGGAATGCGGAGTGCCGATTGCGGAGTCGGGAGTCTGCCGGCGAATCGGGATTTGGCTGCCCGCGACGGACTCGAGTGCGGGCTCCCGGCTGCCGGGGCCGGAGTGGGCGCCGCCGCCGGGTTCCCCAACGACCGGTTCGGTCTCTTCCACCAGCCGGAGGGCGGAGGCGTGGAGGTCGCGCAGTTCGGGCTCGCCAGGCTCGTAGCGGGCGAACTTGACCAGGTCGCAACGCTGCAGGAAATCCCCCAGGCTTTCCTTCTGCGCTGTCATCAGCAGGCGGGTCCCGCGCAACTCGTGAAGAAATTCTTCCGTGGTGCGTTCGGGCGCATGGAAATCGAAGCGTGCTTCCAGATAAAGCCGGATGGCATCGGAAACCAGGATGCAAAACTCGCGGGGCCGGCCGATCCAGGCCAAGGCCTCCTGGAGCCTCTGTTTGGCCCGCACGTGCGGCGGGATGACCGGGACGGGCGGGACTTGAGCCCGCCGCTTTTGCCAGTGGCGCCAGGCCCAGGACAACAGGGCCGCCAGCGCCAGCGCCGCCAATACCCACCAAACCCACGCCCAACCGCTGGGAATGTCCACCGGCTGTTTGATGTCGCGCAGCCCGTTGGTGCCCGCCCCCGGCATCGCCGCAGTGAGAGAGGTGGCTTTCATCATCCCCTGAGCCGCCGCTTCTCCCGGGTCTCAAAAAACCGGCCCAGTTCGATCCCGTAGGGCCGGTCGGTCCGCAACCGGATGGCATCGATGCCGATGGAGCGAAACAGTCTGGCCAGCTCGGCTTGGGCGCGGGCCTGCCGCTCGGCAAAGGCCGCGCGCTTGCGCGGGTCCTCCGTGTTGACTTCCACGACCTCGCCCGTCTCAGCGTCGTCGAACACCAACCGGCCCAGGGCCGGGAGCTCCAGTTCGTAGCGGTCGGTGATCTGCACGGCCACCACATCATGGCGGCGGTTGGCCTGGCGCAGCAGGGTGAAAGAGGCCTGGGCCAGCGACTCCAAGAGCATCATCTGGGGCCGCAGCCTGCCGCGGCGCGAGCCGGAGGCGACCGCCGGAGAACCGATGAAATCGGAAATAATCACCGCGATCGCCCGATGCGGCGTCACGCGCATCAGGAATTCCAGCGCCCCATTCAAGTCGGTTCCCCGCCGCTTCGGCTCGAAAAACAGGACCTCGCGGATGACCCGCAGCACATGCCGGCGGCCCTTGCGCGGCGGAATGAACTTCTCGACCTCGTCGCTGAAGAGCAGCAAGCCGACCTTGTCGTTGTTGCGGATGGCCGAGAAGGCCAGCACGGAGGCGATTTCGGCGGCCAGCTCGCGCTTGGACTGCTGGTGCGACCCAAACAGCCCCGAACCGCTCACGTCCACCAGGAGCATCAGCGTCAGCTCGCGTTCCTCGACGAACTTTTTGACAAACGGATGGTTCATCCGCGCCGTCACGTTCCAATCGATCGTGCGGACCTCGTCCCCGGGCTGGTATTCCCGCACTTCATCGAAATTCATCCCCTGGCCCTTGAAAACGCTATGATACTGCCCCGCCAACGTCTCGCTCACCAGCCGGTTGGTGCGGAGCTCGATCTGCCGGATTTTTTTCAGGATTTCCCGAGGAATCATTTTTAGGGCACCGGCAGTTCGTCAAGGATTTTTTGGATTATGGTCTCGCTGGTTTTATCTTCGGCCTCGGCCTCGTAGGTCACGGCCACGCGGTGCCGGAGCACGTCCATGGCGATGCTCTTGACGTCCTGCGGGGTGACATAGCCGCGCCCGCGCAGGAACGCGAAGGCCTTGGCGGCCAGCGTCAGCGAAATGGTCGCGCGCGGCGAGGCGCCCAGTTGGATGAAATCCTTCACGTCGATCTTGTGGGCTTGGGGGTCGCGCGTGGCGCAGACCAGGTCCACGATGTAATCCTTGACCTTGTCGTCCACGTAGATGTCGTTGATGACCAGGCGCGCATCGAGAATCTGCTTGGGCTCGACGACCGGGCCGGCCTTGGGCGTGCCGCTGGTGCGGGCCATCAGGTCCAGGATTTGCCGCTCCTCGGCCCGGGAAGGATAGCCGATCTTGAGCTTGAGCATGAAACGATCCACCTGCGCCTCGGGCAGCGGGTAAGTGCCCTCCTGCTCGATCGGATTCTGCGTCGCCAGCACCAAAAAGGGCTCCTCGAGCCGGAAGGTGTTCTCGCCGATCGTGACCTGCTTTTCCTGCATCGCCTCCAGCAAGGCGCTCTGCACCTTGGCCGGGGCGCGGTTGATCTCGTCGGCCAGCACCAGGTTGGCGAAAATCGGCCCTTTGCGCGTCGTGAAGGCCCCCGATTGCGGATTGTAAATCTGCGTGCCCACCACGTCGGCCGGCAGCATGTCCGGCGTGAACTGGAGGCGGGAAAAACGCACGTTCAGGCAGTTGGCCAGCGATTTGACCGAAAGCGTCTTGGCCAGCCCGGGCACCCCCTCCAGCAAGACGTGCCCGTTGGCCAGCAAGCCGATGACCAACCGCTCCACCAGGTAGCTCTGGCCAACGATGACCTTGCCCATTTCGTTGAAGAGCGGGCGCGCAAAGGCCCCGGCCTCCTGGACCGCCTCATTAAGGGCGCTCATTCCGGTATTCATGTTTTGGCAATATTACAAGTCTTATAGTCCGATGGACATGAAAACTGGAAAATGTGTTCAACCTGAAAAGGATGAACGCCCGCGCCCGGCCTCTGTCTGCACGTGGAAAAGTCGCCCCAAATTTAGATTGGCGTCGGCCTCGAATTCTGTTTTCCTGTCCCTATGAGAACTCTTTTAAGCAGAGTGGTTCCCGGATTGCTGTTGGTGGCGCTGCTGGGCAGCCCCGCCTGGGCGCAAACCCGTATCGCAACGGTGGATATGCGCAAGCTCTTTGACGATTATTACAAAACCAAAGCCGCCCGCGCCGTCCTGGAT
>Ga0187849_1001101_pt1 | contig 31364 bp, 25 predicted proteins | sample June2016WEW_4_10_2_FD_132412 | JGI IMG/M metagenome (GOLD analysis project Ga0187849, IMG submission 132412) | Peatland microbial communities from SPRUCE experiment site at the Marcell Experimental Forest, Minnesota, USA - June2016WEW_4_100 | ecosystem: Environmental > Terrestrial > Soil >...
ATTATGAAAAACATTCTTTCGCGGCGGAACTTTCTGTGTGGGGCCAGTGGGGCCGTGAGTCTTTCATGGGGAGGGTTGCGGATTTTCGCCGGGCCCCCGAATGCCGCGGACGAGGCCGTGTCCGCAACGCTCTCTCCATCTTCCCAACCCTTCATCTACGGAACGGCATTCTACCGTCCGCCCAATCCTCCCGCCTCCGAGCGGCGGGACATGCTGAAGGCGATCGCGCAGAAATACCAATTCAATATCGTGCGCATTTATCCCGCCTGGGTTTACTACCATCCCGCGCCTGACCGTTTCGTTTTCGACGACCTGGAAGAAGTCATGAAGTACTGCGACGAATTCGGCCTGCGCGTGCTGATGGGAATCGTCACCGAAGAAGCGCCGTACTGGCTGGAAAGGGCGCATCCCGAAACTCGCTATGTGGATGCGAAAGGAAACCCGCAGCGGCTCAGCGATAGTTCCAATAACGTGAGCGGCGGGTGGCCCGGGCTTTGCCTGGATTGGGACCCCGTGCAGCAGGCCGCCCAGCGCTTCATCCGGGAACTCATCAAGGTGGTGGCGCCTCACCCCTCGATGTACGCGTACGATTGCTGGAATGAGGCGCACATCGAGCCGGCGTGGGCTCGCAACATTTGGGCGCAACCCCAGGAAATTTTGTTTTGCTACTGCGATCAAACCATCGCGAAGTTTCGCCGCTGGCTGGAACACCGCTACGGAAGCCTCGACGCGCTCAACGAGGCGTGGGTGCGGCGCTACGGCGATTGGAAGGAGGTGGATCCCCCTCGCGCCATGAGCACGTACACCGACTGGGTTGACTGGAGAGACTACATCATTGACCGGACCACCTGGGAGTTGCAGTTTCGGGTGGAAGCCGTCCGCGCGGCGGACCCTCACCATCTCCGCGAATGTCATGCGGGGACTGTGCCGCCCGTCGGATCGGTAACCACGAGCGCCTTCAATGGATGGCGCCTGGCGGAGTGCGTGCAAACCTGGGGACTCTCCACTTTCCCCAACTGGAGCAACATCCCGCCCTCGCTCGGCGCCGCCAGGTTTGAGGTGACGCGCTCGCAAGCCGCCGACAAACCCTTTTGGATGACGGAACTCCAAGGCGGGCACGGCAGCGGCGGACTGGTGCAGAGCCCGCACATGCGGCCCCGCGACATTCGCTTGTGGAATTGGCTCGGCGTCGCCGCGGGCGCCTCGGGAATCATCTACTGGGCTTACCACGCGGAAGCTACCGGCACCGAGGCCATGGGATTTGGCTTGGTTGACCGCGACGGCTCCGAGACCGATCGGGTTCGGGAAGCGGCGCGGAATAATCGCCTGATCCAGGCGCATTGGGATGTCTTGAAGGATTACCGGCCGAAACCCCAGGTGGCCCTCCTCACCGACCAGGACAACGCCATCCTGACTTACGCGATGTCGGGCAAAGAAGATGCTTCCATGCTGTCTTTTCAGGGTTACTACAAGGCCCTGTGGACCATGGACCAATGGGTGGACTTCATTGAGCCGCGCAGCCTGGGCCAAGCCCATTACAAAGTGGTGATTGCGCCGTGGCACCTGATCGGCAAAAAGGAGACGTGCCAACAACTGCTCCGCTACGTGGAAAACGGCGGGACCCTTATCCTCGAAACCTCTTTCGGCCTCTTCGACGAACGCTGCTTCTACAATCCGGTGATTCCGCCCTGGGGCCTGGCAGAAGCGTTTGGATATCGCGAGAAAGAGAACTACTACATGCGCCCTCGGGGCGAGCCGGGTTCGGCGGCGCGCCCTGCGGCGGAGATGATCAACTACGAGCCGGACATCCAGTTCTCGCTGCCCTTGCCCGTCCAAGTGCGGGCCAACACCTACCTAACCCCCATTGAGATTAGCTCCGCTACGCCCATTGCCACCTGCATGGATCTTACCGTAGGCGCTAAAAAGAAGGTTGGCAAAGGCGAGGTCTATTACTTCGGAACGAATCTGGGCGCGAGCATCGCCGCGGGTAACGATGCGGGAATCGATTTGCTGCGCGCCCTCATCACGCCGGCCGCGCCGCCGCCCGTCAGTTCCACTAAGCTGCGGCCACGGCTGATTGAAGGGTCCAAGCGCAGTTTGCTGGCCGTGTTCAACGACACGCCGCAAGACCAAACCGAAAACCTCGTGCTGCCCCCGCGGTATCATCGGGCCACGGACATCCACAGTCAAAAAATCCAGACGTGGGAAAATGGCGCTCTGCAAGTGAGCGTCCCCTACGAGGATGTGCTGGTGTTGCTGCTGGAGTGACGTGGAACAAGCGTAGCGCCGACGTCACGAGCGGAGGTCTGCGTTACGGTTGTTTGAGTTTCGGATAGTTCTTCGCGATCCAACTCTCCACGAGTTGCCGGTGTTCAGCCAATTTCTCTTGCAGAAATCCTGCTTCTGAGTCGGAAGCCACTTCCGCGTAGTCATAGTCGATGACGTTTCTTTGGCGACGGCAGGTCTCGAGATAATCCGTAAACGGCCGGCCCGCAGGACCTAGGACAAGCCCGGCAGCTTCGAACGTGGTTTGGTGCTGGCCCGGAAGCGTGGAGGACACTCGGTAACCAGCACATGCCAGCACGATCTTGGAAAGCTGGAGTGCCGCGTTGTATGCCGTCGCGAAGGTGCAATCGGCGGATAGACCGGGCAGGGCGGCGTCGGTCAGATCACGCTCCACAAGCTTGCGCAGATTTTCAATTTCGGTTGCGCTGGTGCGGCGGCGGCGTTCCAGGCGCTTGCTGGCCAAAAGTTCTGCCAAATTCACGGGCATCTCCGATAAGGAACAGCTTTTTTGAACGTAAGACATCCACGGCGAAGTGATGCTTCGCTTGAACCTTCTGGGCGAACTGATCTGCCGTATAAACGATGGGATTGACGTCCCGGCCGAGGCGCTCCTCAGCCCTGCGGAGCGGCCTGGATACTTCTGCCAGGTTTACGTGTCCCAGGATCAGGAGGTCCACGTCGCTGGCAGCGTGCTCTTCCGACCGCGCGATAGAGCCATAGATGAAAGCCCATTGGATGCGATCTGCAAAAGAGTCCAGCGCGCCTCGAATCACGTCGGCTAATCCCGCCGTCTTTAAAATGAGGCGGTGAAGATCCTCAAAGAAGGGCAAGCCGGTGGCGGCCTTAAAGTAAACGTGCTTTCCCTCGCGGCTCTCGTGGAGGATGCCGCCGTGAACCAGAGAGGCGAGTTCGCGCTGCAGGCTGGAAGGGGCAACCCGAAGATGCCGGGCGAGCTCCCGCATGTACCAGCGTCGCTCCGGCTGTCCGAAAGTGGCCGCCAGAATCGCCCGGCGCGTCTTCGGAAATAAAACGTCAATCCTGGACTGCGTACGCATCGAACGTAATTATGTACGTATTTTACGTACGGAGCAAGTGCGATATGGGCGGAAAGCACCCCACGGTAATTTGCTGGTGAGGGCAGCAAGGTGGCGCCGATCTCTTACGGTGTTCTGCGGCCCTTATGGGATTCCTCGACGAATCGCGGACCTGCGAATCAGGTCCGCGCTATGCTTGCTCTCGACTCGCTCAAGGCGTCAGCACGATTTTCCCGAACGCGCCGGGCTCCATGACGGCACGGTGGGCCTGGGGTGCCTCGGCGAGGGGCAGTTCCTTTCCCACCACCGGGCGCAGCGATCCGTTTTCGAGCCCGGCCACAAGACCCGCGTGAATGCTCTCGAGCTCCCGACGGCTGGCGTTAAACAACACCATTCCCAAAACCGCGGCGTCGCGGCGCATGATCTCGCGCGGGTTGATCTCAATGTTGCCGCGATTGCCGATCACCACCACGCGCCCTTTGGGGGCAAGGACGGTAAGGTCCTTGGCCAGATTCACGTTGGCCAGCATCTCCAGAATCACGTCTACGCCGCGTCCCCCCGTGAGCTTCATCAATTCGTCGAGATAACCCGGGGCGCGATGGTCGAGCACGTGATGCGCGCCTTGCACGGCCACGAGTTCGCGCCCGCGCTCCGTGCCCGCCGTGCCGATCACCGTCATTCCGGCGGCACGCGCCAATTGCACGCCCGCCACACCCACGCCGCCGCTGGCGCCGTGGATCAAAACCGTCTCCCCCGCCTGGGCGCGCGCGATTTGCCACAAGGCGCGGAAGGCCGTGGCGTAAGGAACGTTTATGCCTGCGCCCTGAGCGAAAGTCACGTTGGGCGGCAGCGGATGCGCCTGCCACGCCTCCGCCAGGGCCTGTTCCGCATAGGCGCCGGTGAGCGTTCCGCCCACGTAAACCCGGTCACCCGGGGCAAAGCCCTCGACGCCCTCTCCCACTGAGTCCACAATCCCCGCCGCATCACTCCCCGGCGTGTAAGGAAGCGCCGGCTTGATGGCATAGGTTCCCTGGCGCATGTAGGTGTCATAAGGGTTCACGCCTGCCGCCTTGACACGCACCACCACTTGCCCGGCGCCCGCTTGAAGATCGGCAACGTCTTCCAACTTCAGCACCTCCAGACCGCCGAATTCATGCACGCGTATGGCTTTCATAGTTGCCTCCTCTAATTCTTCAGCCCCGATTTCAACGCCGCGACTCGCGCCACGGCGGACCAATCCAAGTCTCCCAATCCCTGCGCGATGCCGCTGAGCAGATTGTCGCGAATCAGGCTGGCGATGGGCATGGGCGCTGCGGCCTCGTCTGCCGCCGCCATAATCAAACGGATGTCTTTCAGGCCCAGGCGCAGTTTGAACCCGGCGGGTTCGTAACGCTGCTCGGCAATGATCTTGCCGTAGTTTTCATAAACAGGCGATTGAAAAAACGAGCCCACCATGATCTCAAGAAAAGTCGCCGGATCAACGCCGGATTTTCGCAAGAGGGCAAAGGCTTCGCCCAAGGTCTCCAGCATGGACGCGATCAGGAAATTCCCCGCGAGTTTGAGGGTGTTGGCGGCAGTAGGGTCGGGGCCGATCACGAAGAGTTTCCGGTCGATCGCCTAGAGCGCCGTGTGGCAGCGCTCCACCGCTTCCGGCGGACCCGCCGCCACTACGATCAAGCGCGCCGCCTGGGCTGCGTCCGGACGTCCGAAAACCGGAGCGGCCACAAAGAGCTGTCCTTGCTGCCGGTGAGCGTCGGCGAGACGTCGGGAGAGATTCGTGCCGATCGTGCTGTGGGAAATATGGACGCCACCATGGGGCAGGCCCTCCAGAACGCCGTGTTCGCCAAACACTACCCCTTCCACGGCGGCATCATCAGCCAACATGGTGGCGACCACTCCGGAGGCGCACGCCGCTGCGGGTGTTTCCGCCAAGGTTGCACCCTGACTCACTAACGCCTCCGCGCGGCTGCGGGTGCGATTGTAAACCTTCAACACGTGGCCCGCCTTGAGCAGATTGCGCGCCATCGGCTCTCCCATTGCGCCCAGGCCGATGAATCCCATTTCCATGGTTTATGCTCCTTTCGGATGTCTTTACCAATTTACCACCAGTGCCCAGCAGCTTGCCTGTTTCTGTTCTCTTCCTCACGGAAAGGGAGGGGGCGTGGATGCGAAGCTTTGGAGTGCGGCCGCTTGCTGCCGCTTTCCCCCCTGCGAGCTTGCTCGCGGGAATTTCAACGGAGAGCACACTTTCTAGCCAGCAAGCTGGCTCGAGCCAAAGCGGCAGCAAGCTGCCGCACTCCAAAGCTTCGCAGGCCCGTGCAGCTACTTTAGGAGGGGCAATTGGGGTAAAATAGCAAATTCAGAGCTTGCGGACACGGGGAAAATCGCCGGTGATTCAAACACTGGCAGGAAAACACGAATGCGCATGACATCATCGGGGGAAGGCCGGACCAAGGAAGCAGGGGGAAACTGGAAGGCAATCCCAGCCGTCCTGGCATTGGCCGCCATGGCCGTAGGAGCGGGCGCCTTTCGCGCTCCGGCCCAACAAGCCACACCCCCGGCTGCGCCCACCGCGCCCGTCGCGACGGGGGACTCCGCGCATCCGGGGCAAAGCGCCCCGCCCGCGAAAACGCCCACCATTAAGACCACCGTCGAACTCGTCAACGTCCCCGTGACCGCTATAAACAAACGTGGACAGCAAGTCATTGATCTCAACAAGGAGGATTTCCAGGTATTTGAAGACGGTGTGGAGCAGCCCATCCGCAGTCTCGAGCGGGAAACGAACACGCCGCTCCGTATCGGTTTGATCCTCGACACCAGCAATACCGCGCGCAGCCGATTATCGTATGAGAAGGATGCGGCCGAGGAGTTTGTTTATATGGTCCTGCGCAGCGGCGGCACGAAGAACCAGGTATTCCTCCAGACCTTCGATGCTACCAGTTCGATTGTCCAGGACTTTACCAACGACCCGGATCTGCTGAATGAAAAGATCCAGGACCTTAAATCCGGCGGCGGCAAGGCCCTATACGATGCCATCTACTTTGCTTGCCGGGAGAAAATGCTCAAGACCGGCCCGCCGGAAGAGATGCGGCGGGTCTTAGTGGTCTTGAGCGATGGCTTGGATGTTCAGAGCCAGCACACGCTGAACCAGGCCGTTTCCATGGCTCGTATGGCCGAGACTATGGTCTATACCGTCGGCACGGCCGCCTACGGCTTCTCGAATCCCGGAGATAAACTCCTGGAAGACCTCTCCGGCGAAACCGGTGGCGCTCCCTCTTTCCCTCTGCGGGATGCCCCCGGCACCGACCTGGAGACGGGTTACCTTTCCCATGGGCAGATCGGGGAAACTTCCCAAAACAAAGGGTTAGGGGCGGAAACGGGGAAGTTTTCCGCGGAGCGATTGGTACACCTGGCTGACGCGTTGCAAAACATCGGCCGCGAATTGGACGAACAATACACGATTACTTATAAGCCGTTGCGGAGCGCCCTCGACGGGACTTATCGTTCCATTAAGGTTGTAACCACACACCGGGGAGTCACCCTGCGTTGGAAGCCGGGGTACTTTGCCACGCCGGAGTGATGGGCGCTTGCCGCAATTCCCATGCGAAAATCTCATGCGGTCTGCCGGAAGCAACGCGCCCTTTCCGCTTTGAAATGGAGAATCCCGTGAGCGACGTTCTCGCCCTGCTGGCAAAACTCCGCGACCGGCGCGTGATTGACCTCAGCCAAACGCTGGAAGAACACATGCCGCATTTTCCCACGCACTCGATGTTCTTCCACAACCTTTGGGGCTCTTACTGGCACGGGGGGCGTTCGCTGAGCTACCAATTAGTGATGCACGAGCATAATGGGACGCATGTGGATGCTCCCGCCCACTTCATCAGTAATGCCAAGCCGGATGCCCACGTGACGATCGAGCGAGTGCCCCTGACCCAGTTGTTGGGCCGCGGCGTGCGCGTGGATTGCCGCGATACGAAAGCGGGTGAGTACGTATCGAAAAGCCGGCTTCTCGAATGGGAGGGCCGTCACGGCGCGCTCCAGGCCGGAGACATTGTCCTCTTCGATTTTGGTTGGGCGGCGAATTGGGGGCTGCGCCCGAACAATCAGCACTACCTTGAAAACTGGCCCGGTGTCGGCATGGACGCGGCGGAGTATCTCCTCTCGAAACCGCCCGCCGCCATCGGCGTGGACACTCTCTCGCCTGACCCGCCGGAGGCGCTCCGCACGCGGCCCATCCATCCCGTGGTTCTGGAAAAGCAAGTGTTGATCATTGAGAATCTGTGCAATCTGGATCAGCTCCCGGACTTCTTCCTCTTCCTTGCCTTCCCGCTCAAAATTCGCGAGGGGTCCGGCTCGCCAATTCGCGCCGTGGCGCTGGTTTAGATCGGATTTCCCACGACGCTTGGACGCTCTTCCACACTTGTCGTGAGAAATCCGCGCTGATCATTGCGCTTCCACCAGCAACTCGCCGTTTTCGATATGCATGTCCTTGATGAATTCAGGAAGCCGCAAGCGCTCGCGAGCCTCGGGAGAGTCAAACTGTTTTTGCAGAAGGCTGCGGAAGGCGGCAGCGGGAATCGGTAAACTTCCCAATTTCGCAGCAGAGGGCTGAATTTGGAGCCTGCCGTCAAGAACCCCCAGCGTGCCCGTCAGGGTCAGGTAGAGTTCCTTCCCGCTCACACTCAACGTGAAGACGCCGACAAACCCGTCTCCTTCCAAATGCACGGAGGCCGCCTTGAGTACCACGGACCCTTGGGGGTTGGCCGCGCTTTCGTCTACACCCTGCTGCAACTTTGAACTCAACTCGGTTTCCGTGATGTGGGCGGTCCGGGCAACGCCTTGCTGGTGAGCCTGCTCGAGGGACAAGATCTTTTCATCGAAGGATTTTACGTCCTGCACACTGACCGGAACCAGCGTGGCACTTGGCGCCCGCAATGCCAGCAGGCCCGCGATGAGCGCGAGAGCGAGAATGCTCACGGAAATAATCCGGGAAACCTTCTTCGCCATTCCGCACCTCCTCCTCGGGGTGTATTCCCATTTCAACTATTCGCGGGCGGCGGCCCGCGAGGGCAAAAATAGTGTCGCCGAAGCGCCGGTCAGGAACGCCAGACTGAGCAAGGCGAAGGCATATCGGAAGTCGCCCGTGTGATGGTAGACAAATCCCACGGCCAGCGGGCCGAAGTACCCACCCAGGTTGCCGAGCGCATTCACCAGCCCCATCGCCGGTCCGGAAACCGAGCGTGGCAGAGTTTCCGTCGGGATCGCCCAGAACGGCCCCAGCATTCCATAAGTTCCAGCGCCCACCAGGGAGATTGCCACAAAACCCAAGGTGGGGGCGTGGCCCGTTAGAAGGATACAAGCCATCATGCAAGCGCCGCCCCAGGCAAGCCCAAAGGCAACATGGCCGCGCCGCTCGCGCCGTTTGTCGGAATGGCGCGAGACAAGGACCATGCCAATCGCCGTCACAATGTAGGGAATCCCCGAAAGGACGCCCACCCGCAGATTGCTCATCTTCCTCGCATTTTCGAGTGCTGAGGGAAGCCAAAAAAGGTAGCCGTAATTTCCGATGTTCTGCATCAGGTAAATGCCGACCATGACCAGCACGGTAGGATTGAGCAGAGCGCGCCAAAATTTGAGCAGGGCGCGCCAAAACGGGTCCGCCTTGGCTGACGGGTCCGGCTTGACCGAATCGAGTTCCCGGGATTCTTCGAGGAGGGTAGCTTCAAGATAGTCGCGCTCCTCGGTGGAAATCCAACGCGCCTCCTTAGGATAGTCATCAATAAAGATCCACCAAATGACCAGCCAAAAGAAAGGCAAGGCGCCTTCGGCAATCAGCAGCACGCGCCAGTTCCATCGGCCCAGAATCCATCCCGAAAGGGGAGATGAAAGGATCACCGCGATGGGAAGGCAGAGCATCCAGTAGGCATTGGCTCGGGCGCGTTCCCCCCGCGGGAACCAGTGCGAGAGCAACACCAACACAGCCGGCCACACCCCGCCCTCTGCTACCCCTAGCAAAAGGCGCATCACCCAGAATTGCTGCCAGGTTTGGACCAAGCCGCAGCCCACGGAACAAAGGCCCCACATGACCAGCAAGACACTGACGAAGCGTTTGGCGCTCCAGTGTTGCGCCAGATGTCCGCCCGGAATTTGCAGCAGCACGTATCCCCAAAAAAATACTCCCGCGGTGCCGCCGGCTTGCGTAGGGTTCATGTGGAGCGCACGGCTCATCGAGGGGAGGGCCAACGAGACATTGGTCCGATCGATGAAAGCGATCGTGTACATGATAAAGGAGACCGGGATGATGTGCAGCCAGCGTTGAGAGCGCATGCGCTTGGGGAGCAGTCTAAACTCCCTTACCTCGAAACTGATCTCGGGCCTTCAAGGCGACGGCGATGACAGCGCGGGGTGATGCTGAACTGCCTTCCCCCTGCGCAATCAAGCTTTTCCATGAGCCCGCATTCGAGGCGGCAGGATACCAGCAACCATGGGGTCGGCGCAATGCGTGGGAGAATGTGCCAGTAACTTATTTTGAAGGGGGCGGGCGAAGCTTTGGAGTGCGGCAGCTTGCTGCCGCTTTAGCCCCAGCCAGCTTGCTGGCTGGGAATTGTGCTCACCGGTTGAAATTCCCGCGAGCAAGCTCGCGGGGAGGGAAGCGGCAGCAAGCTGCCGCACTCCAAAGCTTCGCATCCATGCCTGATACAACCCGTTTGTTTCATTAAGGGACGTTTTTACACACGTCTTGAACGGTCTCGGTTCGGGCCGCTTCCCAAGCTAGCATGGCTTTTTTCCGGGCGGCGCCCCAGTGGTAACCGCCGATTCCTCCCGCCTTGCGGATGACGCGATGGCAAGGAATCAGAAAGGCGATGGGATTTTTCCCCACGGCTCCCCCCACCGCACGCGCTGCGCGCGCGCTGCAAACCCTGGTGGCGAGATCTTCATAAGGGACCACCGAACCCATGGGAATCTTGAGCAAAGCTTCCCACACCTTGATTTGGAAGTTGGTACCTTGCAGCACCAAGGTGATCGGCCGGTTTTCATTTCGCTTTTCGCCGCCAAAAATGCGGCGAATGTAGGGCTGGGTAAGCCGCAGGTTCTCTTCCCAGTGCGCCTCCGGCCAGCGCGCCTGGAAATCGCGGAGTATCTGAGCGCGCCCACCGGCCCCGATGAATCCCAGACCGCAAATGCCCCTTTCCGTCACCGAAAGCAGGCACTCCCCGAAAGGACTCGGGTGAAAACCATAGCTGATGCGGAGCCCCGCTCCTTGGGCTTTGAACTCACCCGGCGTCATGGCCTCAATGCTGACGAACAGGTCGTGCAGCCGCCCGGGACTCGAAAGGCCGGCGTCGTAAGTTGCGTCGAGCACGCTGTGCGACCCCTCGAGCAACTTCTTGGCATGTTCCAAGGTCAAGAATTGAATGAAGCGCTTGGGACTGATCCCCGCCCAGCGCCGGAACAAGCGCTGGAAGTGGAACTCGCTCAGGTGCACGCTTTGGGCGACTTCGCGCAATTCCGGTTGGCGCTGGTAGTTTTCTTCCAGGAAGAGAATGGCTCTTTCAATTCGGGAGTAATCTTCCAACTTCGGTTGCATGGCTTTCGGCTCCTCCATTTGATTCTGCATCATCTTGAAGGGATCGCAAAAGTTGGGCAACCCGAATCTTGCTCATTTCGGGACACGGGACTCGAGATTCGGGACACGGGATTCGGGATTCGGGACACGGGATTCGGGATTCGGGTCGCGAATCCAACCTGCGAACCCAGCTATTTCTGAGAACCAATCAACTGAAATCGCAGTTCCTCTAAGAGCCGGCCCAGTGTCCCGAGTCCCGAATCCCGTGTCCCGAGTCCCGAATCCCGTGTCCCGAATCCCGTTTCCCGTGTCCCGGACCCCCGCCTCATTCGCCGATTCCCATCGCCCGCTGTTCCTCGCGCGTCGGGAGCCCCTCGGTGTCAGGAGCCACCGGCACGGGCTGGGGACGATAGGAAAGAATCAGCGCCACGGCGGCGACAATGATGCCCGTGGCCAGCAACTCGCGCGCGGAAATGGACTCCCCCCCGACGGCCCAGCCAAGGAACACAGCCACGACGGGGTTGACGTATCCATAGGTCGCGACACGCGATGTCGAGACCACACGCAGGAGCCAAATGTATGCGGTAAAACCCAACAGCGAGCCGAACGCAACCAGATAAAAGAGCCCGGCGGTTGATCGCCAGGAAATCGCGCGCCAGTGCAGTTGGCCGCTTTCAACCAGCAAGCCCAGAACAATCAGCATCGCGCCACCGGCCAGCATTTCCATCGCCGCAGCCAGGAAAGGTGAGGGCGGAAGCTTGGCGCCGCGGGAATAAAGCGAACCCACCGCCCAGCAAAAAGCGCTGAACATCAAAACCGTTGTGCCCAGGATGTCCACCCGCGAACTTCCCCAAAGCCTTGCAGGGCCGACCAGAATCCCTATGCCCGTCAACCCAATCGCCAGCCCACCCGCCACGCGAACCGTCAGCTTGGGGCCGCTCTTGCGGAAGCTGTCGAGCAAAACCATCCAAAGGGGAATCATGGCGAGAAGGATCGCAGCCAATCCCGAGGGCACGCGCTGCTCTGACCAAACCAGCGAGCCGTTTCCGCCCACCAACAGAAGAGCGCCCACTGCCGCCGCGGCAAGCCAGTGTCTTCGAGGCGGAGGGGGCATGCCCCGCAACCGCATAAACGCGTACATCATCGATCCCGCGAGAAGGAAACGTGTGCCGGCCATCCAAAATGGCGGGATCGTCTGGACTGCAATCTTTATCGCCAGATAAGTTGAGCCCCATATGATGTAAATCACACCGAACGCCAGCACAATCTTGGCGCGCGAAGGACGGCCGCTTTGTGAAGGTTCAATCACATGTCCTGCTTCGCAGAATCAGAGCGCTCTTCATTCCTTCCGCATATTATTTCAACAGGCGCAGAACGTCTAGGCGGCTGCGGAAAAACCTGTCGGAACTGTCATTCTGAAACGGCTGGGAGTATGATGTTCTGGGTGTCAGGCGGCGCCCCGCAGCAACTTATGCCCAGACTCCGTTCCGCCACAACGCTTGCCTTCGTCCTACTCCTGGGGGCGTCTTTGCCCCAAACTCCTGATGTCATGAGCGCCGACCTGGAGCCGAAGACGCTGGAAGCCTTCAATCGCTACATCCAGGTCACCGAAGCACGCATCGACAAGGAAGTGACGCGGCCTGGAGCCTTTCTCTACATTGAAGGCTTACCGGAACCCAAGCGCTCGGAAACTCTGGCCAGCATCCATAAGGGCGACATTTACATGGATCGCCTCCAAACCCAGGACGCTTCCGGCTCGGACATCGATGCCCCGGATGGGTTAATCCACCACTGGATCGGCGCGGTCTTCATCCCCGAAGCGACCCTGCGTCAGGTTCTGGATCTGGTCGAAGACTATGACCATCACCAAGACGTTTACAAACCTGAGGTCGTGCGCTCGCGGTCAATCCGCCACGAAGGAAACGATTACCAAATCTATTATCGGCTACGCAAAAAGAAGGTCATCACGGTCACCCTCAACACCAACCATGATGTGCGGTACTTCCCCATGGACGCCACCCATTGCCGAAGCCGTTCCATCGCAACTCGCATTGCCGAAGTCGCTGACGCTGACCATCCCGGTGAGCACGAAAAACCCATAGGACACGACGGTGGATTCCTGTGGAGAATAAACTCCTACTGGCGATTCGAAGAAAAGGACGGGGGCGTTTATGTTGAGGTGGAGTCCATTTCGCTGACGCGCGACATCCCGACAGGCTTAGGCTGGCTGATCAGACCGTTTGTGACCAGCATTCCTCGCGAGTCGCTGCTCATGACGCTGGGCTCGACGCGCTCAGCCGTCGCAGCTCGCGTTCCCCCTACTTCGCAACAATAATCCTTCTCCCGAGGCTTTAAGGGGTAGGTCATGCGCAATCCCGCCCTTCAAGCCGGGACCGTTCCGGTGGAGTTCGCGCCGGATGACACGCCCAAATCATTGCAGGGAGTTGAAATGAGAGGCGGCGTGTTCTACGAAAAGCGGCGTTCCAAAAGGGAGTACAAAGCCGGCATCACCAGGAGCGTGACGAAGGTGGAAAGAGTCAGCCCGCCAATCACCGCCAGGGCCAGAGGCTTCTGCAATTCCGCACCGGAGCCCAGGCCCACAGCAAGCGGCAGTAACCCGAAGAGCGTGCAGAGGGTGGTCATCAGAATCGGCCGCACGCGAATCTTTCCCGCGGCCACCAACGCTTCGCGAAGTGGCATTCCCTGCTCTTCCCACAATTTGTGCACGTATTCGAAGAGGATGATGCCGTTCTTCACCACCAGCCCCACCATCAGAATGATGCCCATGAACGAGGAAACATTCAGCGCTGTGCCCGTAGCCAGGAGCATGGCGAAGACCCCCAGAACCGACAGCGGAGCGGCCGACATGATGATCAAGGCCGGCGGGAAGGCGCGGAACTGAATCACCAGGACAATAAAAACCGCGCCGAGCGCCAGCGCCAGGACGGCAAGCAAATCCCGGAAAGAATTCCGCTGGCTTTCGTATAGCCCTCCGATCTCGTAGGTTGTCCCCACCGGGAAATGGATGGTGTCCAAAACGTTCTGGACATCGCGGATAACGCTTCCCAGACCGCGATTCACCAACCCCGCTTGCAGGTCCACCATCAAGCGCTGGTTCTCGCGCATCAGTTGATTTTCACCGCGCATCGATTCGACGCGGGCCAGGGCGGAGAGCGGCACAATCTGCTTGGCCGGCGTCAATATGGGAAACTGGCGCACATCATCATAGTTGTAACGAAACGAATCCGGAAAGCGCACGCGAATACCCACGGTCCGGTCGCTCAGCCGCAACTCGGTTTGCTCCAATCCCAGAAGTCCGGCGCTGACTTGTTGCGAAACCTGCTCAACAGTCATGCCCAGGCGGCCGGCAGCTACGGCATCCACATTGATCACGCTCTCGGGATTCCCCTTCTGAATTCCGATGTAATCAAGCCCTGGAATCTTTTGCAGCTTGGGTCCGATATCTTCGGCAAGCTGGTCCAGAACCTGTAAGTCGCTGCCAAAGATCTTCACTTCCACAGGGCTGGGATTGCCTTCCATGTCACCAAACATGTCCTGGAGAACCTGGGTAAATTCGATGCGCACGCCGGGCACACTGGTCAGGATGTTGGTTTTGAGCGCGTCCATGGTCTCTTCAATTCCGCGTTCACGTTGGGAGCGAGGCTTCAATTTGACCACGATCTCGCCGGTATTCTGTTCCGTGGCAAACGGCCCCATCTCCGCTCCGGTGCGCCGCAAGAACGAGGCCGTCTCCGGCATCGCGCGAACCTGTTCCTCCATCAAGTGGTTAATGTGATTGGTCTCCGCCAGCGAAGTTCCGGGGGGTGTCCAGGCGTCCAGAACGAATCCGCCCTCGTCCATTTCGGGCAGGAATCCCGTTTCCAGCCGCGTGCCCAGGAACACGCTGAGTCCTATCGAAACGACAACTGCAACCGCCACAATAGCTCGATGTCGCAGCGCCCAGCGTACCAGCCATTCGTAACCGCGATAAACCGGCTGGATAAATCGCTCCGATTTCGGTTGGTGATGCCGCGGCTTCAGGAATTGCTCCGCCAGAAGAGGAATCAGCACCACGGCGAGAACCAGCGAAAGGGTTACGGAAATGACCAGGGTCTGGCAGAGCGCCGAAAAGAACTCGCCCACGACCCCGGTGAGCAGACTCAGGGGTGCAAACACCACCACGGTAGTTACCGTCGATCCGATCACCGGTCCCAGCAGCTCCCGAGTGCCCTGCTCGGCAGCCTGAGGAGGGGGATCGCCCAGGCCGAGGTGTCGATAGATATTCTCAACAATGACGACCGCGTCGTCGATGACCAGGCCGATGGCGATCGCCAACCCACCCAAGGACATCAGATTGAGCGTGCCGCCGAAAAGCTTCATGAAAAAGAAAGTCCCGATGACGGCAATGGGCAAGCTGACGGCGGCGATGAGGGTCGAGCGGCCCTCGCGAAGAAACAAGAAAAGGACCACCACGGCCAGCAAAGCGCCGATCAAAACAGCGTCGCGCACGCTGGCCACGGCCTCGCGGACGAATTCCGCCAAGTCGTACACCACCGACAAGTGAAGCGTGGAGGGAATCGCCGACCCCAAATGTGCGGCCAACGCCTTCACCTGATCTGCCACCTGGAGGATGTTCCCTCCAATCTGCCGTGAAATGCTGATGAGCGCCCCCGGTTGGCCATTCCCATAAACCAGAATGCGCGGGTCTTCGACGCCGTCACGAACCTCGGCGATATCGCGGAGGCGAATCGGCGATTCATTGTCGACTGCTACCACCGTGTTGCGGATTTCTTCCAAATCATGAAACTGCCCTGTCGCCAGCACGAGGTATCGGGAATAGTCTTTGTCCAGCCTCCCCACCGAATTGATCTGGTTGGTGGCGCGCAGACGATCGGCAATTTCCGGGAGAGAGATTCGATGGGCGAGCATTTTCTGCGGGTCCACAATTACCGACACTTCCCGTTGGTCGCTCGCCTGAACTTCCACCAGGGATACATCCGGCACCCGGCTGAACATCGGGCGCAAATCGTAATAAGCATAGTCACGCAAATCCGCGCCGGGCACGTTTCCACTCAGGACCATCATCAGGATGGGCCAATCCGTGGGGGTAATGCGCTCGACGGATATTTCCGTCTCGGGAGGAAGTTCCCCGCGGATGTCGCTGACATGGGCTTGCATGAGTTGCAGAGCATATTGCATATCCGTGTCAGGCTTGAACTGCACGGAAATCTCTACGGCGCCCCGAATCGTTCGCGAGCGCACACGCTGGGCGCCCAGGACCGTCTTTGCCGTTTCCTCCAGCGGCCGGGTGACATTCAGAAGCATGTTTTGGGGGGAGAGGTCGCCGGAATGAGCAACAATGACGATCCGGGGAAACGACAACTCAGGATAAACGTTGCTGGGCAGACGGAAAGCAGCAACCAAGCCGGCAACAAAAAGCGCGGCCGTCAGCAAGTAAACCGCGCGGCGGTGCTCGCGGCAGAAACTCACGACGTTCATGGTTTGACCTTGATCGTTGCGCCCGAGTCCAGGCCGTACGCTCCGGTGAGTACCACCACTTCGCCTTGTTCGCCTCCGGAGAGCAACTCCACGCGCTCGTGGGTTTCAATTCCCAGCTTCACCGGAACCGCCTCTGCCTTGTCCGCGTGAACGCGGAAGATCCGTGGTTGTCCTTCCGCATCGCGATACACCGCCTCGGGCGCCACCACCAGGACTTGTTGATGTGTCTCCAGGGGAGTTTGGGCGGTCAGGAACATGCCGAGCCGCAGCAATCCAGCGGCATTGGTGATGCGGATCCGCACGAGGCCCACATTCGTTGTGGGATCAACGGCGGGTGAGATCGCCACGACGCGGCCGGCAAAATCCGTGTTCGGAAAAGCGTCCCCCCGCACCGGCAGCATTTGGCCAACGTGAATCTTCGGCAAATAAACCGCCGGTACATTTCCCAAAAGTTCCACTTCCGCGGTATTGGCAATCTCGAAGATCGGTTGTGCGCCCGTGCCGTCAACCTGCTCGCCGGCGCTCACCAGCCGCTTGACGACAGTGCCGCTGAGAGGAGATTTCACCTCGGTTCGCGATAGCTGCAAGCGTGCAAGCGCCGCGGTGGATTGCGCTTGCTTCAGGGCTGCTTCCGCCACGCGCTCCGCCGTCACCGCGTCATCCATGTCCTTGCGGGCTGCGATACCCCGCTGAAACAGGTCGGCATTGCGCTTCCCGTTGACGCGGGCATTTTCCAGACTCGCGTTGGCCTGATCGACGCTGGCCAGGGCTTGCTGCAACTGGTCGCGATAGGAGTGATCATCAATTTTCGCCAACACCGAGCCGTCTTTCACCCGGTCGCCTTCCGCCACCAGCATGGCCGAGATGCGGCCCGGGACCAAGCCGCTCACTTTAACGTCCTGATTGGGCAAGGCCGCAATCGTCCCGCTGACGGTTAGGTTCGAGCTGATGTCGCCACGGACGACTTTGGTCAGAGTGACTTCTACAACTGTGTTCGCGGGACTTTCGGAGTTGTCTGCGCCCTCCTCGCCAGCGGGTGGCTTTGAGCAAGCCGGCAGGCTCAGCAGCATGAGGAAAATCGCGCCGCGATGCAACCGGAGGCGATTCAATGGTCGTGTCGTAGGCATGGTCAACTACTTTGGATCGATGGATGTACCCACTATTTCTTCCAGTCCCGCGAAAGTGCTCTGCACCGTCAACAGGCTCTGGAGGTAACTATGCTCCACATCCTGAACATTGCGTTGCGCCGTCAAGACCATAAGGATATCAGCTTTTCCGGCGCGATAACTCTGTTCCGCCAAGCTTTCAAGCTGTTGCGCGACGGGCACCAGAGTGGCGCGATAGGTTTCTGCCTGAGTGTGCTGTGCATCCAGATCGTAGTACGCTGTTTCCACACGCGCCGCCACCGAGCGCTTCATGGCGGCTTCTTCCGCATCCAGCAGGTGCCCGGTGGCGAGGGATTGGGCGATCTCTCCCTGGTTGCGCGCGAAGATGGGCAGTGGCACCGAGATTTGACTCCGTGGCCCCATTCGGAAATCGTGAGGGGCATTGAAATCCATTCCCAATTCCAGATCAGGATTGGGAATCCGCTCGGCCTTCAACAACGCCCGGCGGCTTTCTTCAACCTTCTGCTCCTGCACGACGTGTCGCAATTCCGGGTTGGAATTGTAAGCAAGCTGAATCAATTCGGGAAGCGAAACTGCGGGCGGCAGGTCCTGGAGTGCCTCGACCGGCTCCCAACCGGTGATGGCAGGCTCATCGAGCAGAGCATTCAATTGACTGAGTGAAATTTTCTCCTCCTGCTGCGCGACTTTGTAGTCAGCCTGTGCGCGCGCGACTTCCAGCCCCGCTTGAATGACTTCCAATTGTGCCACATCTCCGGCGTTGAATCGATCCCGGGCAATCCGCTCCAGCCTTTTGGCCAGTTCGAGGATGTGCTCCAGCCGCTGGGATTCCGCCCGCGAGAAGGACAATTGGAAATAGGCTTCGCGGGTCTGCCGCCGGATTTGCCGCTCCAGGGCGGCGATCTCCAGGTCGGTCAGCGCTCCTTCCTGATGGGCCACGTCAATCCGCCGGCCGCGCTTCCCGCCCAGTTCCAGGGGTTGATCTACGAACCATCCTTCGTGAGGTTCGTCACGCAACGCGGTGAAGTTGAAAGTCGGGTTGGGTCGCTGGCGCGCAATTTGCACGCCTGCCTGCGCGACGGCTTGCCGCTGCCGCGCGGCAAGCAGGTCGAGGTTCTGCTTGCCCGCAAGATCCAGGGCCATCTGGAGTGAAAGTCGGTTCGCTGGTTGAGACCATGCGACCCCGCACACCAAAACCACCAGCGTCGCCGCCGATGTTAACACCTTTCCGCTCATGGAAGCACCACTCCCCTCGCTCATTCTCACACAAGCTCGCCACACCATCCGAGTTTACCGGTGACAAGCCCCATCTTAGCTTTAGGATTTGAAAAAGCCGAGGGCTTTTGTGGAGCCACAGAGAATTGCAACGAACTTAATGGGGAAAAAGTTACACCCTGCACTTGGCGGACGATTGTCAAGCCGGTGTGATTATCGCCCCTCCAATTCGATCTTCCCCTGGCGCCCTCAGCGGCCGTAGACAAGCAGGCGGAACGTCCCCGGAATCGGGACCGGATTCGGGTGCGGTCGCTGGGGCGTGGGAGCGGGAGGCTGACCAAAATCCGCTGTGTCCACGAAAAGATGGTGCGTTTTTGGGTCGAGGGCCATCGTCTTGGCCCCATACTCGGTCTTGATGGTCACCACCTCGATGAACTTGTCGGGCGTTTCTTCCTGGAAGACGTGGATGATCCCCTCCCGTGTGGAACTGAACACCAGACCCGTCGCAGGTTCGTAGATGTTGGCGTCAACCCCCGCGGTGATCGGGAACGACTGGATAACTTTTCCGTTGTCGGCATTCATGACCACAAGAACCTGAGGATTCCTGCCTCCGATGAACAGCCGCCGGTGTTCTCGGTCCATCGCCATGGCGGTGGGCGCCCCGGCCGGCGCGACCGGCCACCGCGCCCGGACGGCGAGGGTGCGGGAATCAATTACCATCACCTCGTTCTGGTCTTCGCTGTTGACGTACACGGTTCCCTGACCATCGGCGACGGGGAACTCGGGAGCACCGGGCAAGGGAAGGGTCCGAATTACGGTCCCACTCTGGGGATCAATAACCGTCGAGTCGCGGCTGTCACCATTAAAGGAAAAGATGTGCTTTGACGCCGGATCGTAAATAATAGAGTCCGCATCAGCATCAGCCTTGACCTCCCCAGTAACTTTCAACGTCTTCAGGTCGAACATCTGAACGGTTCCGCTGTCTCCGTCGGTAATGAATCCCTTGCCGAACTCTTTGGCCAGGGCGACGCCGTGGCACCGCTTCAGTCCGGTAATGCTGCCCAAAACCCTCCAGCTATCGGCATCGACCACCTTGACTTCCGTCCCGTGCGAAAGGTAGATGCGACGAGTATCAGGGTCGAACGTGATGTAGTCGAAATACTCCCGGCCACCGGCGGCCGCGGCGAGACGAATCTTCTTCAGTAAGTGATAACCACCCTCTGGCAGACCTGCCACGGTAAGGGTACAGACCAGCAAGATCGCCATCGTCGCCGCCGATGCCAACACCTTTTTGTTCATGGAAGCACCTCTCCCCTCCCTTATTCTCACACGAGCCCGCCACACCATCCGAGATCGCCAGTGGCAGGTCCCCATATTAGCTTTAGGATTTAAAAAAGCCGAGAGCTTTTGTGGGGTCAAATGGGTTCGCGGGTCCCCCGCCGCTTTCTTCTAGATTTCGTTTCCCGTTGCGAATATCATCGTTCCCTTCTGGGTCGCTGGGGACTGGCAGCGGTTGTGCCCTCCAGGCCGGCCGCTAAAGGAGAAAAGGCTCAAGGAGTTCGGACATGAAACGTCTGCTCGTGGCGGTGTTTGGCTTATTGTTGGTTTCGCAAGCAGGGGCTCAGGCGCCTGCGGGAAAAGGATGGATTGCCCTTTTTGATGGAAAGGATCTGAGCGGTTGGGTGAATAACGGACAGGAGAAGTGGATCGTAGAAGATGGCACGATCTTAGGCGAGAGTACCGTGGGGCACTATGGTTATCTCACCACGGAGAAAACCTACAGCAATTTTGTGTTACGACTAAGGTTCAAACCTGAGACCGACGGAAATAGCGGGGTCTTCACCCGCTCGCGCATTACCGGCAACTCGCCCCAAACCGGTCCGGATATCGAAGGCATGCAGGTGGAAGTCGACCCTACTCGCAACACGGGCTCGATTTATGAGAGCGGTCATCGCGGCTGGGTGGCGATGGGGACGCCCGCCTGCGAGCATGCGATTAAACCCCGCGACTGGAACGATCTGGAAATCTCGGAGGAGGGACTCCACTACGTCACACGCTTAAACGGCGTGCCCTGCGTGGACTTTACCGATCCCCATCCGAATTTCACCGCGGGCGTCATCGGTTTACAACTCCACACCGGCGGCGGAGTGAAAATACGATTTAAGGATATTTACCTGAAAAACCTCGGGGTTGGGGATTAGGGATTAGGGGTTAGGGGCTGGAGTTGCGAATTCCGTCTCCCGAACTTCAAGCCCTAATCCCTAAACCCTAACCCCTAATCCCTACAATAAGGAGGAGTGGAAATGACCGATCAACTCAAGAGCAAGATGGGCCGAAGGGAATTCCTGGGCGCAGCCGCGGCAGCGAGCTTTATGATCCTCAAGCCGCAGCATGTGCCGGGTACGGCCGCGAACTCCCAGGTTCGCTTCGGAATTCTTGGCTGCGGAGGCCGCGGCACCGCAGTGGGTACGGGTTTCGTAGAGAATGCCGGGGCGCGGGTGACCGCCCTCGCCGATCTTTTTGCCGACCAATTGGAAAAGGGGCACAGACACTTCGACGACTTGCAGCAAGCGAAGGGCTACGCGCCCATCGATGCTTCACAACTCTTCAAGGGTCCCAATGCCTATAAAGAAATCGTTGCCTCGAAGGAAGTGGACTTCATCCTCATCACGACCCCGCCCTACTTCCATCCGCATCATCTTGAAACGGTCGTCGACGCGGGCAAGCACGTCTATTGCGAAAAGCCGGTGGCCGTAGACGTGCCGGGAGCACATCACGTCATCAGCATCGGCGGGAAGGCGCAGGGCAAAATAAGCCTTGCGGTGGGATTCCAGATTCGCAATGCGCCGCCCATGGTGGAGCTGACGCGGCGCATCCACGAGGGGGCGCTCGGGAAGATCGCTTGCGGCCTCGCTTACTACTATTGCGGCCATATCGATCGGCCCGAATGGCCCGCCGCCTCACCCGAGGAAAAACGGCTGCGAAACTGGGTATGGGATCACAAACTTTCCGGCGACATCATTGTGGAGCAAAACATCCACGTTATTGACATGTGCAACTGGATGCTGAAAGGCCACCCCATCAAGGCCGTGGGCATGTGCGACCGCAAGATTCGCACCGATGCCGGAGATTGCAAGGACAACTTCAACGTGCTCTTTACCTACCCGGACAACGTACAAATCAGCTTCGGATCCACCCAATTTGACCATCCCACTTTTGACGCCGCCGTGCAATTGTTTGGGTCCGACGGCAGCTCCGAGGCGCACTACGATTGGCGTGTCAACATTGCCGGCAACAACAAATGGGATGCCGGAATGAGGCCCAGCGGAGCGGAAGAATTCTCCGCGGCGGGAAAATTCCGGGGCGCGCTCGACCAGGCCGACTCCGAAAAGCAGAAGGCGTTTGTCGCCAGCATCACCAGTGGCCAATTCCTCAACCAAGCCGCGCAGGGCGCGGAATCAGCGATGAGCGCCATGCTGGGCCGCACCGCGGCTTATACCGGTAGACCGGTCACTTGGGACGCTCTGCAAAAGTCCAAGGAAGTGTTCGATCCTAAAATCGATATCACGAAGTTTGCATAGTGGTCCGTGGTCCGTAGTCCGTTGTCCCTTGAGACTGACCACCGACAACGGACTACAGACAATTCACTTACTCTGTCAATGTTGGAGGACTTCATGAAGAACAATCCATCGCGTCGCGATTTCCTGAAGGTTTCTGCGGGAGGCGCCCTGGTATCACTGGGGCCGGTTGCGACAAGCTTCGCGGAACCGGAGCCCGCGGCCCCTCGCGCCGGCGGCCGCATCAAGAAGGCCGTGCAAATCTACATGCTGCCCAAGAACCTGAGCTACGCCGACCGCTTCAAGCTTGCCGGCGACGTAGGGTTCGAGGGCGTGGAAGCCCAGACCATGGAAGACCCCAAGGTGGCCGAGGAAATCAAGAAGGCCTCGGAAGATGCCAAGGTCCCTATCCATTCCGTCATGAACATGGCTCACTGGAAAAACCCGCTCTCGTCCAGTGACCCCGCCGTGGTGGAGAAATCCCTGGACGGCATGAAGACCTCGCTCCATAACGCCAAGTTGTGGGGAGCGGGGACCGTTCTGCTCGTTCCCGCCGTCGTCAATCCTGACACGAGTTACCAGGATGCCTGGACGCGCTCGCAAAAGAATATTCGTACCCTGATCGCGCTGGCGGAAGAATTGAAGGTCATCATCGCCATCGAAGAAGTCTGGAACAAGTTCCTGCTCAGCCCGCTGGAGATGGCAAAGTATGTCGACGAATTCAAGAGTCCTTGGATCAAATCCTACTTCGATGTGGGCAACGTGGTGATTTACGGCTATCCGCAGGATTGGATTCACACGCTCGGGAAGCGCTTCGTGAAAGTTCACCTGAAAGATTTTAAGGTGCTGTCGCACGGCTTCAGCCCGTTCCAGGCGGAGTTCGTGAATCTCGGCGACGGCGACATCGACTGGGCAGCCGTGCGCAAAGCGTTTGCTGGCGTCGGTTACACTGGGTACGCCACGACCGAGATTGACCCGGGTGACGAAGCCTACCTGCGCGACGTGGTCAAGCGCGTCGATAAGCTGGTTCTGGGCTTGTAGGGGCCGGTCTCGTTCCCTTATCTGTTGGCCTCTTTGAAAGCTTTTTCGAACAGGTCCCCGACATGCAACTCGCGGGCCCACTGGTTCAAATAAGCCAAGTCCAGGCTGCCGGCCTGCACTTTGAGAATGCCCACTACGTCCTTCCACTGATTCTCAGAGACTTCACCCCCCGCGCGAAACCACTCAAGCTTTGAAAGGATAGTGTCCTCCGCCGTTGCGACGTACGCAGGTGCAATCGATTCTTTCAGAAGGAGACGAGGTTGACGGCGGGAGAACTCCTGTTGGCTGAAACTCCTCTTCCGAAGTGGAAAGAAATCTATTTTGAGGGAGGATTGCAGATGGATGAGGTTGAACGAACCGCCCATTTGAAGAGCCCGGCGGATTGAGGGGGGATCCAGGTAGAATTCACGCGCGAAAGCGGCGGCGAACTTCTCGACTTGATCCAGACCCAGCGCCACGACCAGATCCCCATCCTGGGTAGTTCGCACGAAAGCATGAAAGGAGCTGGCCGCGGATCCGCTAACCATGTAAGGAATTCTCAACTCCTCCAGTCTAGAAATCACCCGTTGGAGGACATCAAGAATTTCCATTCGTCTACCTGATGGTGGGAGGATTGGGTTCAGGCCCGTACGCTTGGGTGGCTAATTCTGGCCCCAGAAGAATTGTCGCCAAACGTCGGCGAAGTTCCTGTGGGGTGGCGGAGGGGAATCGTTCACCGAGACCCGCCAACGCCACCTGGCGCATCGCCATATTCAGGTCATTCCACAACTGGAATTTTCGCCACGACGGCATTGAGCGCAGGATTTCGATTTGTACGCGCTCCGCGTCCGCCGAAGTGTCTGTAAGCCGTGTCGCCATGTGTCCTAACTCTATCATACTATAGTTCCTCGCCCAGGCTCAGGAGGGGCGCTGCTCTTCCTTGGGATTCTTACGGCAAGACAACGCCCCATCCAGCCCCCCTCATGTAAACTTGAGATGTACAGAGGTAGTTTTACCCGCGGGCAGGAGGTAGCGCGAGGGGCCGCTGGACGCAGCGGAACCAACGATGGGTATGAGCGTCAAGGTCTCGCTCTGATTCACCACCAATTCCCCCTCGCAACCCGAAGGCAATTTCAGCGTCAACTCCCGACTCCCGATTTTCCCCTGACCGCTGAATTCGATGGGGCCTTGGACGGAATGCACCGTCAACTCGAGCAGTTCGAGATCCGCCAGTTGCGGGCGAATCTCGCAGCGTTGGAAGCCGGGGAGCAACGGGTTAATTCCCGCCAGGCTCATGGTGGTGACGTAAAGTGGGGCGACGGGGCAATGGCTCCATTCCGAGCTTGAGTCCGGCTTGGCGCGCCAGTCCTCTTGAAGGGTGTTGTTCAGCTCGACCGATTCCAACTTGGCCCAGCGCTCGCGAAACTCCTTCACAATAACATCCGCACGACCCCCCTTGCCCAGCGCCCACAGCCGCCAACCCGCATTGGCGGGGTAGGAGAAGCCCATTTCCGGCGGGCATTCGGCGAGCACACGCAGAACGGCGTCCGCCTGCCCCTGGGGGCATTGATCAAACAGGACCGCCGTGGCAAGTGAGCGGTCGCACATGCGTCGAGAGCCTTCCTCTCCGAGCCAGGGGAGATTATTGATGAAAAGGTTCTGTTCCGGGCTCCAGAAACGCCGCACCGTAGCGTCCTGAATGTGGCGGCCAAGATGCCGGGCGGCTTGGGCGCGGGTTCGATCGCCAAATGCGTCGCACAAGCGCGCCAGCGCATTTTGCAGCATGGCGGCGGCATAAAGATTGAACGCGCATTGCTTGTGGCGTTGGCGTTGGTAAGCAATGTGATCCATCCATACGGCGGGAATCCCCAGGTCCTCCACCGGCAGAAGGCCGTCCGGGCCCATGATGCTCTCGAGGTATTGAGCGAAACGCAGCAGCCGTGGGTAGGGCTCGCGGAGATCGTCGAGATCGCCGGAATAGAGGTAATGATAGAAACAGTCAAAGTTGAAACCCACCCCGTGATCCAGCAGGGGCCCCCATTGGTTGAGCTGAAGCTGCCGCTCGATAAGACGCGCCAGGCGATCAAACGCCGGCCAGGTATCCAGGAAGAACCCTTCCTGGGTTAACCCTTGGCTGAAAGTGGCGAGGAAGCGCGCGGGAAGCCGGGTTTCGCCGAAGTTGAGATGGACGGGGTGGAGTTGATGGCCGCAGTCTCCGCTGTATTGCTGCCGTTCCCGCCCCCCGCCGTCCATGATGGTCTCTTGCGCGCAGTTGTTCATGGTATTGATCGCGGCATCGATCAATCGCTGGAGGGGCGGTTCCGAGACGCGCATTCCGGGCGTGTGCGGCCAGGGGAAAACCCTCCGGCGCATGCCCACGCCCGAAACTGTTACTTTGCCGGTGGCTCCGTGAATGTGCAGTTGCATCCAGCGGCAACTCTCAAAATCAAACGTTTCAAAGTAGTTGATGCCTTCGCTGCAGATGAAGCGGGTCCAACTGTGAAAGTGCGTGTTGAGCAGCGCCGGTCCGCCCACCTGGTGCGCTTCCTGAACCATGAGTTCGATGGTGGCGCCGGCCGGAGCTTCGATGGTGAAATAGGGCCAGCCGACCACCTGCTCGGTAAACTCAAAGGTCAGGGCTGCTCCCCGCCGGCCGTCGAGTTCGACATCCCATGAACCTGCGGTGGCCTCTTTCGCCGAGGGTTGCCGGTCGGGTCGAAAGCTCTGCGGCGGCAGGAATTCAAAATATTCCTCCGGGGAGCGAACCCACTCAATCCAACACGATTCGGCGAGGCGGGCCGCGGGGACAAGGGTCTCGCGCATCAGAGGGATGCTCCGTACCCGCAATTGCGATACGTTGGGGTCACCTCGGAAGTCAAGCATGTATTCCGGGTAAGTGGCGCAAGTCGCCGGCTTGTCCGCAGGGCACTCGAGCGGCATGGCAGGGAGCCAGTCCTGGTTGGGAATAAAATCGGGGCTCGTCCAGCCATAGGGATAGAGGCGCGCATCAAACTCTTCCTGAAGACTGCGCAGATACCAGCGCTTGTAATGGCCGGGTTTCCAAGCGCGGGCGAGGAACGCTTGCCAGGTTTCGTCCGATACGATGGTCTGCTTCTCGCCGTGGGCGGTTTCAATTTCCAGCCAGAAGATAAATCCGCACTTTCCGATCGGCCATGTGCCGTCTCCTTGGCCGTAAAAAAGCACTTGCGCGCCGAGGGTGTTGGCGCCCGCTTGCAGAAGGGCGGTCAAATCCAGGGGATCGACTTCCAGCCAGCGGGGGTCGCACGGGGCCGGCCCCCACTGCACGCGTTGGCCGTTGACTTCCAGCCGGTAGCGGCTTTCGGCTGCCACCCACCCCTTGGCGCGAAGCGGCTTTTCCGGCAAGTCCAGTTGACGGCGGAAAAGGACGAAGGTGTTTTGTAGGGTGCGCTGCGAGGGGTACCAGATCCAACGCGCGGGGCGTAAATTCAGCATAATGGTCTTGGGAAGCGACATCGGCTGAATTGGAGCTTGCAGGCCCGTAGCCGATTCCGCGGCAAGCGCTCGCGGCCCTGTCGGAGATAGCAACGAACCCCCCGCCAAAGCCGAACTCTTAATGAAGTCACGGCGTCTCATGATGCCTCCCAGAACCAGGACCTGATTTCAACAAGGTCCGGAATTTTCCCGGTGAAGTATACGCGATTTGGGGTCGAATGGTAGTGGCCATGTCCGGTAACGAAGCGTGTAGCGCGGACTGTTCTCGAAGTTCGGCAGATGAAGGCTGAATCTTTGAATTTCCAGACCTCGCCCCCTTGGGGGAGAGGGTGGCCCGCATCCGGCGCTTTCACCAGCCGGGGCGGGACGGGTGAGGGGGTCGAGACCGTGGGAATGGAGGGAATCCAAGGCAAGCGTCGATGGGCGACAGATGTTGCAAAATAGGAGACGTCATCTGCGAATAGCCGAGCATGCGACTGCCCCCCTCACCCACCGCCTTGCGGTCCCCCCTCTCCCCCAAGGGGGCGAGGGAAAACGTTTCAGCATGGTTGTGGTGCAATTCAGATGACTGAGAACTGACGACTGAGAACTGAACCTCAATGCGCGCTCATGGGCGCTCCGTGCGGCCGGCTCTTCTTCATCAAAAACATCAGGGGGATCAAAGCTAAAAACGTCAACCCCATCATCCAGAAATCATCCACGAAAGCCAACATCGCGGCGTGCCGCTGCAAAAGCCCATAGGCCATGCCATTCGCCTGGGCCTGAGCGTCAGGGTAACTGGACCCTGCCACGAACAGGATCCTCGCTGCGCCATTCACCATCGCCTGGTACGCCGAATCGAGAGGAGTCATGTGGCTGACGAGCATGCCCTGATGGAACTGGGTTCGGCGCGCCAGCAAGGTCACCACGTTCGCAATTCCGAAGCTGCCGCCGATGTTCCGCGCCAGATTGATGATCCCCGTGGCGTTATTGAATTTCTCTTTGGGGATAAAGTAGAACGCCATGACGTTGATCGGCACAAAGAGAAATGCCATTCCCGCCGATTGATAGATTCGCGCCATCATCGCGGTGTGAAAATCGATGTCCAAGTTAAACGTTGCCATGTGAAACAGCGAAGCGGCCACGATCACGACACCGACAATCACCAGCCAACGCGCATCGAACCGTGTGAGCAGCTTGCCCACGATGGGCAGCATGATGACCACCATGAATCCTCCCGGCGAAAGCACCAGCCCGCTCAACAGCGCCGTGTACCCCAGCAGGGTCTGAAGAAAAATGGGAAGCAAAGCGGTGCTGCCGTAAAGGACAAACCCCAGCACAAACATCGTCACGGTAGCGAGGAAAAAATTCCGGTCTTTCAGCAGCCGAATATCCACGATGGGATCTTTGCGCGTGAGCTCCCAGATTAGGGTCGCGACCAGCCCGATCGCCGACACAGCGGCGCAGGCAACGATGAAGTGCGATTCAAACCAGTCCTCGCGCTGTCCCTTATCCAAAACAACTTGCAGGAATCCCAGGCCCACACTCAGCAGGCCCAGCCCAATGAAATCGATGCTGACTCCCGCCTTAAACTTCTTGCGCACGAGGAACGGCGGGTCAAAAATCAGGAAGAAGGTAAGAATCAGTGAGATTAGTCCCACCGGGATGTTGATGAGGAAAATCCATCGCCAGCTATAACTGTCGGTGAGCCAACCACCCAAGGTGGGGCCGATGATGGGGGCCATGACCACACCGATACCGAACACGGCCATCGCCATGCCTCGCTTTTCTTTGGGAAAACTCTCCAGCAAGATGGCCTGAGAGATGGGCTGCAACGCTCCCCCTCCGGCCCCTTGCAGAATGCGGAAAAACACCAGCAAGGCAAGACTGGGCGCGAGCCCGCAGAGCATGGAGCTGATCGTGAAGATGGCCACGCAGGTCATGTAGAACCGCTTGCGGCCGAACAGCGTGGAGAACCACCCCGTGAGCGGGAGCACAATGGCGTTGGAAACCAAGTAAGAGGTCAGGACCCAGGTGCTTTCGTCAACGCCGGCGGAAAGGTTGCCAGCGATGTGTGGAAGTGCGACATTGGCCACGCTGGTATCGAGCACTTCCATGAAAACCGCCAGCATCACCGTGAAAGCAACCACCCACGGGTGGGTCTCTCCGTTTTGTCGAGTTCGTGCGAACAGATGCTTCATGACCAGTTTCGATTCTTTGGCGGCGTCACCCCAGCGGACTTTTGCAATCTACCGGCCCGCTGGAGCCACCCTGACCCTTGCACTGTGGAGGGCCGAAAGGATAATGGAAACCGCCTCCTTTTCCCCCAGGCTCGAGGAAATCATCAAATGGTACAGATGGCGATTCTGCCAGTCTTCGCCGTAATGATCGCGGACGTAAGCGGCACGGGTTCCGTCTTCGGCGCCCAGTTTCTTCTCCGCCTCGGATCTCGACAGCCGAGCGTCGCGGCTGAGCAAACGCTCCAGCCGTTCACCCCGGGGCGCGTAGATGAAAACATGGAAAGCATCTTCGCGCTGCTGGAGAACACACTGGCTTCCCCGCCCCACAATCACACAGTCGCCAATCTCCGCCGCCTCTTCGATGATCCGGCGGGTCAAATGGGCTGCCACTTCGGCATCAAACCGGCCCGGCACGGGGCCTCCGATGTAACCCCTCAGACCCGGAGATTGCCAGAAGACCTCCGCCAGCCGATTGAACCAAGGGTCGAGGCGCTCGTCGAATTTTTCCGCGACTTCGGGCTTAATGCTCGCGGTTTCCGCGATTTTTTCCACCAGGCAGCGGTCGAGCAGTTTCCATCCCAGGCGGCCGGCCAACAACTGGGCGATCCGTCCGCCCCCGCTTCCGTACTCTCGCGCCACGGTCACGACGCGGAACATGGTTCCTCCTTAAGAGCAGTGGTTAGTGGCTGGTGGTTAGTGGCGAGTGGCTTAGCAACCGACCACTAACCACTAACCATTAGCCACTGCTTTCCTCACTTCGTGATGATGGTCGCCTCAACATTCATGCCGGGGCGCAAAATTGCTTTATCAGAGGTGGTCGGGTCCAACAAAATCTTGACCGGAATCCGCTGCACCACCTTCACGTAATTGCCCGTAGCGTTTTCGGGTGGCAGCAAGCTCAGGCGTGAACCGGTAGCGCCAGCGACGGAATCCACATGGCCGGTGAAAGTTTGGCCGTACATGTCAACGTCGATCTCTGCCCTCTGGCCGCGACGAACCTTGGCAAGCTGTGTCTCTTTGAAATTCGCCGTGACCCAAATGTCGTTCAGGGGGATCAGGGTGAAGAGCCCCTGGCCGGGCTGGATAATTTGGCCGGCCTCGACCGATTTCCTGGTGACCACGCCGTCCGAGGGAGCGACGATGGTGGTGTAACTTAACTGCAACTCCGCCGCTTCCAAATCCGCCTGGGCCGCGGCCACGGCCGCTTCCGCGGAAGCCCGGTCGTCCTCGCGGATGGAAACTTGTTTATGATTCGCCATCGCCTGCGCCACCATGGCGCGCGCCTGGTCCACCTGGGCTTTGGCCGCCAGCATGGATTCACGGGCGATCTCCGCTCCCTTCTCGGCGGAATTGAGTTTGTCGTTCGCGGCTTTCAGTTGGCTGTCGGCCACGCGCGCCGCGGCTAAATAGGCGTCGTATTGCTGCTGGGAGATCTCACCCTTTTCCATCAGGGGTTTCATACGGGCCAAATCCGCCTGGGCACGCTCGTTGTTGGCTTGCTGCGCCGCCATGTTATCGCGCGCATAGGCCAGCTCCGCCGTAGAATCCCTCTCGTAGGTAAACTTGGCCTTGTCGTAATTCGCCTGGGCGGCGGCCAGTTGCGCATCGGCGCCGAAGGTGGTGCTGTCGGTAGTTTCCCGCGTCAGCGGGACGCCCAACACCGCCCCCCGCGCACGGGCCTGGGCGAGCGCCAGCGCCGCCTGGGATTGGTCCACGCGGGCTTGGTAATCGCGCGGATCAATTCGGACCAGCACCTGGCCCGCCTTGACCGCCTGATTGTCATCAATCATTACCGCGGCGACGGTTCCGTAAATCTTGCTGGCGATCGGCACAATGTGCCCATCCACCTCCGCGTCGTCCGTGGAGATCCGGTTGTGGTAATAAACCAGCAATAGCACTACGGCAATGGCCAGCGCGGCCGCCGCCCCCATGGCGGCGCGGCGGACCCAAGGGTCAGCCCAGCGCGACGGGGTTCTGTCAGCAGCCTCCGGGCTTAGCGGCTCTGCTCGGCCTAATTCTTTTTCCAGCTCAACAACATTGGGATCTGTACTCGGCATAGTTGAACACCTTTACTTGGCTTGTAGCGCCGCCCTTTAGGGCGGCACCTGCCGGGCTAAAGCCCGGCGCTACTTCGAATAAAGCCCTTCGATCTGGCCGATGGCGTGCGATAAGTCGGCCCTTGACTGGTTGTAACGATAGAGCGCGACAATCTGGTTATCGTTGGCGCGAGCCAGAGCGTCCTGCGCGCTGACGACTTCAATATTGTTGGCCACGCCCGCCTGGAAACGGTCGCGGGCCTGCGAGACTTCCTATTGGGCCAGTTTTACCCCCAGGTTAGCCACATCCACCTCATGCTGCGCAGCGTCAAG